>Ga0209821_100019_pt1 | contig 44714 bp, 66 predicted proteins | sample SSWtaG_3_FD_184118 | JGI IMG/M metagenome (GOLD analysis project Ga0209821, IMG submission 184118) | Hot spring microbial communities from Sandy's Spring West, USA to study Microbial Dark Matter (Phase II) - SSWTFFsm_matched (SPAdes)... | ecosystem: Environmental > Aquatic > Thermal springs > Hot... | reverse complement strand
TTGAGGGCTACAGGACGGTAATTAGGAATGCGTATATAATTAAGTCGGGCGACGAACTTAGGTTTAGGTGTCGCTACACGTATAGTGGCATGGCACCGGACATAGTAGTAGTGCAGCAAAGCATTGACGGCGAGGCGAAGACCCTGAACGTCTTATTTACGGGGAAGGGCTCATACTATGATCTTGACGTCACCACCAAAGTGTCGGGGCCTAAAAACGTCGTGTGCAAAGCATACACGAAACCTAAAGTGTCTGTCCCCATACAAAAAATGAGGAAGTACAATGAGCTCACACAGACCTATCCTGTCGGCCTGTTCGACGAGAGGCCGAAGCCGGTCTCAGAGTATCCTGTCTCAGACGCCAGCAATGCCGTACTAGACTTGCCATACTCCTGGTCTGTCGGTAACTCGGTCTACCCGGAGCCGGTCCTGCCTGGCCTTTCATTTACAGATATGAGTGTCGGATACTCCGGCTTCCTCAGATATGAGGATAAATACTATAAGGACCCGACAAGGAATAATAGTGTAGTGATAGCGTATAGGATCGTCAACGACACGGCCTACGATCTGTCCGTAAGTCATTACGGCCTTCTTCTGTCCGTTCTCTACGAGGACAACAGACATGTCTCACAAGTCAACATAGGCGTGGACTTCCCGTCTTTCACCCTTAATAAAGGTCAGTACAAGGATTGCTCGATAAGCGTGAACCTGCCATCATGGGCATACGGGAGGGTCGCAATGGCGCATGCCCTAAACTTCTATGACAGGGAGACCGGAATGTTGAAATATGTTGGTGGCCCCTTCTACCGGTTCGAGATTTTTAGGCTAAGACTACCGTAATTTTTATCATAAAAGTTTAATAAAGTGTTACACAAGATATAGTTGTGGTGGTGTTACATGTGGGAAAGTAACACAATTAGTAGACAAGACTTAGAGAATGTCAAACTCGGCACCTATAAGTCTTGGGATGATGCAAAAGACGTGATAGAATTTGGCTTAGGTGAGTTCAACATAATGCCGGAGTACTGGGTAGGCCCTCCGCCAGTCGAGCCGCCGCCCGGCAAAGTGGTTGAGGTAATGCCTGTGGGCACGGTGCTGAGGCGAGGCGGGAAGGGGTTCCACATATATGCGGACACCGTCGACGAGGTGGGCCCATACCTCACTTGGATCGCTCAGCAGCACCCCGAGCATACGTTCATATACATAAAGCTCACGATCACTAGCAAACCCAACCTAACATATAGGTCGGAGATATACCTCAAGCTTAAGGCAAGAAGACTAGCAGGTGATTTTCGCAGATGACTCACTTGCTGGACGCGGATAAGTGGGTTAAATACACTCCTGACGGCGAAGAACTCCACATAATGGACACTCAAAAAATAGTGTGGGGAACAATACCGATGACATCTGGCATGGAGATTGAACAGCGTTACGAAGACATTATCAGATGTGGCAATATACTGCTCCGGGCCTACGATTGGCACTTCGACGGCAGTGGCCCATTTGAAACAGCCTTGCCACCAAGTATAGCCCCATACAAGGAGATAAAGAAATTTATAACGCTGGTCAACCGCCTCGAATGTCAATGGGAATGGGTCGGATGGTTCTACAGGGACGGAAGAGAAATTGGCTGTGGATCACACATACATTTCAGACCGAGGCCGTCGCTACGGCAGATAGCACTTCATACTATGGCACCTGAGGAGGAGAGGGTGCCAGGCATAATGTCGGATCCACCATACCCACATCCGGATTATATTCAACTTGGTGATGTGTGGGAGACGGCGTACAACACCATAATTGAGACGTGGATATGGCTGTTGCCACTCTTCTGTGTCGGCGACCGCTACATAATGAGGTGCAGGCGCACTGTTGTTGAGTGGGCTGAAGTGTCCTATGAGAGAGTAACGGAGGACAATATGAGCTACTATCTATCATCTAAATATGTTGACCATCCTTATGACGCCGTAGCATTAAACAGGAGAACGCCGGATCGCCCACTAACTATCGAGATTAGAGTAAATGAGAATCACCCGGCAATAGCGTACGTCACCATGTTACTATTTAATAGGTTGGTCAGGAAGATGTATGAACGCAAGTATATAGCACCTGAAATGGCGCTTGATCCTCAGGCACGGAAAGACTTGTATATGTCTCTATATAATGCGGTAGAATATAGTGCAACACAGAATAAAGACCTGTACGAAGCGCTTGAAGACACATACGAGCGCTTTATGCATTTATATGGGCCAGTAGAGTTCGAGCAGGGATACGACATACCTGGAGTTCCTAGGAGGGTGACCAGCTACTTCACGTTCTTCAAGAAACTATTATATGCTTACCTGCACTTCATGAATCCTGTTGAGTATAGAGTGTATCAATTATATGCCAATAAGGGCATTCCAAGACGGAACTGGCGGAAGCTGTGGCAACTCTTCGAAGTCCCGGCAGGCGAGTTTTGTTGGGACAGCCCATATATATGTAAGCTCTAGAGGTGGTTTACTTGCCGGCAATACCTGATAAAATAGTTGGGTACTTCTTTGATTTCCTCGAAGACCTCCTGTCTGTGACGGGCAGAAAACTCTATAGGTATATCACGCCAAGAGAGTCGGCGTTTTGGGTAGCATACAGTGGCTTTGACATTACTAAATCAGAAACGAGGAAGTTGAGTACTACAATATCGCCGGTGCTGTTTCTCGGCGAACTGTGGGATTCTGATAGGCCCGTGGTCATTGAGTTCACGCCCGGCCTCTGGCTATATGGGACGCCGGTAACGTATAACCCGGAACAGACCGACCCCATAACCAAGGACGGCGCATTTCCGTGGGAGTTCGAGGTTTCGTGCTACCTGCCTGCCGACATCAAGGGGTATCGAGGCCCTGTTAACCTCCTTCCATACGAGATAAACGCAACTGACTTCATAGAAGCAGATACAGCCATAGTATATGTCTGGGTCCACAGGGGCGCGGAACTGGATGTTCGTGAGTATAGGAAAGCTAAGACATTGCCTTACTACCTCTACGGAAAGGCACACCTTAGATATATGCACACTATGTTGCCGACGAACATACTAATAAGGCAACTAGCGATTGTCACGACGATGACCAACGACGAAAAGGTGAAGCTCGCATTTATGTATGCTTGGAACAGGTATTGGGAGAAGGAGCAACTATTATATGTTAAGCCGAAGTACCGTGCCATCCTAGAGGAATATGATAACTGGATACTTGTCTCACCCAAATATTATAAGGAGGAACAGGAAGAACACTGGATTCAGTACGGCCCAATAATAAAGGTATGCACCAGTAGCATGATACCGGAGAATGTGTGCATACATCTTGCGCCATACATTTATAATGAGATACTCAGGATTTATTCGTGTTTCGAAGAGTCAGAGAAGCGGCCCGTTCGTGGTGAGACCGTGCCAGTCGTAAAGGAGAAACACAGGGTGCAGTGGGAGAAAGCATTAAGACTGTACGAAATGTTCCCGGACAGGTTCAAGACGGTGGAGGCCGCTGCCATGGCACTTAAGTGGTGGCACGAAAGCTACGACCAGCTGGTCAAATACCTGCAGGAGCTAAGGAAGAAAAGGCATCTGCCAAAGATAAGAGCAGAACAAGATCCTGACGCAATAATACTAGATTAAAATTAAAAAGGTTTTTATATAAAAAACATTTTATTCGTCTTTTTTAGTCGAGCACTAGCGTTATGCGGCTTGACTGAATGCGGCCCTGTAGTTGGTGCTCCATTTCTTGACTCTGTAGGCGGCCTCGATCTTCGTCATCCATAAGTCGACGTACTTGTCGGCATTGGCTTGGAACTCGGCGTAGTTCTTGGCGGGGAAGCTGGCCCTTATGGTGCTTTCAGGTATCCCGGTTATAGCGGCAATCATCTTTACGTAGGCGTCGAGGGATGAGGCGCTCTTTACTGCCGCGAGCCACTTGCTCTTACTAGCCCTTAACTTTCTGACCCACTTTTCCTCGTATAGTTCTAAGGACATGCTTTTCCCCTCACATGATACCGTCCGTATTACACTAAAAAATCTATGTGTGTAAAGAACAAATACAATCGCAAATACAATATTTAAAAATACATAAACATTTATTTACTTGGTGTATCTAAATGTCCGGCCAAGTAGGTCCTGAGGTAATGGAAAGGTTCATATCCTATTTGCGTGCCAAGGGGTCGAAGGACCATACTATCAAGACATACATGAGGTTCGTCAGGAGGTTGCTCGATATGTGTGCGCCCCTGACCCCTGACTGTGTGGTGAGGTTCATATCACTATACAGGGATAAGTCGCCGATGACGCAGGCGACGTGCTCGTATGCGCTCAGATCGTTTTTCGAGGCAAATCCTGAGCTAGGCATCGACTACAGGTCAATACCGCTGCCCAGCAGGGCAGAGCCGAAAAGGAAGGTGGTGATTATACCTGAGCAGGTGCTGAGGACGATGGCCGAGTCAGAGGACCTCAAGGTCGGTGCCATGATTGCGCTGATGTATGAGGTCGGCCTGCGTGTCAGCGAGGTCGGGAAGATCACGTGCGGTGACCTGGACCTTGAGGAATGGACAATATACGTTAGGCGGTCGAAGGGGTCGGTCTCCTCCACACTGCCCATAGTTACCGAGTGGGTCAAAGAACTTGTCAGAGCGTATAGCATAGTGAGGAGGTGTCAGAGCCCTGACGAACCGCTCTTCGTGGGCCACGGAGGCAAGGGCATATCGTATACTAGGGTCTCAGCAGTCATCAAAGACGTCCTGTGCAGGCACAATTACTGCGACGCACATCCGCACGACATAAGACATAGCAGAGGAACAATCCTTCTCAGGAAAGGCGTCGACGTGGTGACAGTGTCGAACATCCTTGGGCATAAGACCCTGTCATCGACCACAAGGTATTTGCATTTGATAGTGGACGACATCAGGAAGAAGCTTGAGGTGGCTGAGCGCAGATCTTAATTAAGGTTTTTAAACCTTAAAACCTATTCTTTATCGAGGTGTATAAATGGTTAAATGCCCAGTTTGTGGCGAGGAAGTGGAGTTCTTCTACAAGAAGGGCAAGTACGACCCGTATCTAAGGTGTCCGAAGTGCGGCAACCTCTTCACTAAAAAGGACTTGCCGCCCGGCGAAGCGTATGAGGTTAGGTATATGAGCCAGGAGAGCGAGGAAAGGCACGAGGAGGTGAGAACTGAGGAGAAGGGCAAGAAAGTATCTCTCTTCGAGGAACCGAAGGAGCCCACTGAAATCATTGCCGAGATACTGCTTGATTGGGGTTGTGAGGAGGAGTTCGTAAGGAAGATTACCGAGTATATTAACATGAAGGGCTACTTTGACCCTGGATGGCTAATGAATATGCTACTTAGGGCTAAGACAGGGAGGCGGTTCACTGAGCAGGAAGCCTATATGGTCGTCGACATGATTACTGCGGCACTTGAGCGTGAGAAGCAAAAGATGGAGTCGGCGGGGAAAATATTCCCTTTCGCGATAATGTCTCTAAAGCCCTCGCCAGTCACTGGCCAGATGTCGGGTATGTACACACAGCCTTATACCCTGCAACCCCAGCCCCCCGCAACACTACAGTATTTGTCGCACCAACTGCCGCCTATCCAGTATCAACAGCCCAGTGCCGCAACATTACCTGCGCAAACAAGTTACCCACAGGCAACTATGCGTCCAGAGGATATAGCCAGACTAGTAGAGGAGAAGTTGCGCACGGCCCTCCAGGAGAAGAGGACTGCTGACACGATAGAGGAAATCAAAAAGGCAATAGCTGATTATGAGAAGAAGCTGATTGAGTTAAGACATGAACAGGAGAAGAGGACCGACGACGTCAAGAAAGAGCTGACCAGCATGGTCCAGCAAACAATTAAGGAACTGCTAGAGGAGCTTAGGGCGTCGCTGACGCCGCCACAGCCGGTCAAGAGTGAGGAGGAGGTGACTAAGAAAGACCTGGAGATTATGTTCGAGAAACTGAAGCGGGAGGAAATGGAAAAGAGGTACGAGTTAGAGAAGAAGTTGCTTGAGGATAAACTACAGGTCCTGCTAGACAAGATTGAGTCGAATAAGTCCGCACCAGTAAGTCCCGAGGGATGGCAGAAGGACGAGACGAGGCTGATAGCTGAGTTAGGGTCAAGGTTCTTCGACATAGTGAAGGACAGGAAGCCGATTGAGTATATAGTGAGGATACTGCCCGTCCCACAACAGACACAGCAGCCACAGACACAGCAGCCACAGAAAACCGAGAAGACGTTGCTTGACTTGATTAAGGAGTCGGGTGGCGAGGTCGAATGACACAGCAGCCAGCCCTGGACAGTGTTGAGGTCTTCCTCGGCCTTAAGTGCCCTAAGTGCGGCGGCGAACTGTTGCTTGAGGAGACGTCCTACACGGACGACGGAACAACATATATAAGCATAAGTCTCAAATGCTATAAGTGTGGGTCAAGGTATATGTTCCCCTATCCGTTCATCGAGGTGAGGTAGGAGTGAAGGCCGTAGGCGTGTTCAGTGTTAAGGGAGGGGTCGGGAAGACCTTAGTAGCAATAAACATTGCGCTAAGACTGTCTAAGCACGGCAGGACAGGCCTGTTAGACGCTGACTGGGACAACTCCAACTTCGCACAGTTCACTAACTTTAACGGGAGGATTGGCGTAACCAAGGACAATAGGTTCGTATTGCCTGAGTGGAACGGAATTAGGGTCTTCTCCCCGTCGCTGTTGATCGGACGTGACAGGGGCGTGTCCATGACCGAAGACAGGTATGTGCAGATGATTAGTGATGTGATGGAGTACGGCAATTGGGGCGACCTTGACTACATGGTCGTAGACCTGCCCGGAGGTTCGAGCGACACGTGGCGCGGCGTCCTAACAATATTTGGTGAGGTCTTGATTGGCGACATCATAGTTATCCAGCCACTGATGACCGACTCCCTAGAGAAAAGCCTACAGCTGCACAAGTTCCTTGACATACCCGTCGTAGGCGTGCTAAACAATATGGTCTACCTGACGTGCCCTCACGGCGACAAAGTATATCTGTTCGGCGACAACAACACTGTCAAGGAAATTGTCCAGAAATACGAATATGAGTACTTGGGTGACATACCGTTCGTCACTGACCTGCCCAAGATGATTAGCAACGGGACGCCGTTCATCGAAAGTGAGGCACTGGACTATGCCACGAAGAAAATAATTGAGTCGCCAATACCTAAGACGTCATTCATCGACAGATTCAAGGAGAAGATTACCGATGCAATTAAGAGTGAGATCGAGAAGGTGTTGGCGTACTTCATAATAACGTTCCAGAAGGAGTTTGACGTCAGGGACCGTGCGGTAAGGGAGGGGTTCACAGAGCAAAACAATATTGCTTTGACCATTACCGACGAGTCCATGACTAAGCCCATCACCAGACTGGTGCTGAAGCTTAAGGACGGCAAACTGGTGGTCGTGTCTAAGCCGGAGAAAGTCAACTACGAGATTATAACGTCGTTCAGGACGTTAGCAAGGATTATAATGGGCAAGATGAGGAGGGGCAACCAAGTGATAGACTATGATCCCATGACCGCATGGCTGGTTGGCGACGTGAAAGTGTATGGCACCGGATTCAGTGTTAAGGCAATGAGGACTTTCGAGGCAATATTCAATAATCAGGACCTCATTAACATGATTAGAGACAAGTATGGTTCGTTGCTTGAGAGGTGGATATAAGATGTCGGCTCTCGCCGACAAAATCAAGAAAAGAATTATGGAGGAGTCTATCGGCGACATAGAGCAGTACGTCAAAGAACTGAAGGCAAGTTTCGACGAGTTGCTGACTGAGTTGCGGAAATTGAACAGCAATTTAGTGGCTATAAGGGACCTACTGAATGAACTGGCCAAGAAGAGGTGATAAAGCGCAATGTCAGACAAGACTACTAGTAGAAAGGAGGGCAAAAAAGAGATGTATGAGAAGCTCTTCAACGAGATTTTCGGCACCGACATTAGGTGGAGTAAACTCTCGCACGAAGAGTTAGTCCAGTTAGCCACTGTCCTAGCTAATCCCGAGCCACTGATAAAGCGTCTGGGCGGTGTGCCGGCGTCGGAGGTCGGGCACGCAACACTTGTAGAGGTAGTTAAAAAGATAGTGTCAAGTTATGAGGGCCCGCTAATCTCGTTGCTGAAGAAATACTTGACGAAGGAGGGCGAGAAGGAAGAGGCGAAGTAGTCGTGCCAAGATCACATATCTACGGCTACAAGTATGACTACACCACCACGATAAGGATCGGGAAATACGAGAAGGCCATGCTGGATAGACTCATCGAGATCTGGGGTTGCAGTGAGAGTGAGGCAGTAAGGCGTTGCATAGTCTTCACCTTCAGTAAGTACGTCGCCAAGCTGGACAAGTTGGACGAGGAGTCACTGATAAAGGCATTGCACATAGCGCTTGGCGGGATTATAAACAAGGAGGAGTGATTTTTTGTTCTAACTAATTTTTCGGTTGTAAAAAACTTAAAAAACGTAAGTTAATTAAATAAATTTAAATGTTTCTTAGTAGTAGTAGTTAATTGTGGTGAAAAAATGCGGGTCAAGTGTTATCACTGTGGATATGAATGGGAGTATAAGGGGAGGAACACGTATTGGGTCACGTGCCCAAGGTGCTTAAGAAAGGTCAAGTTGGGTGTCGTAAATGTTAGTTGAGAAGTATAGGCCCAAGAAACTAGACGACATTGTCGGTCAGGACCACATAGTTAGGGCGCTGAAGGAACTGATGCAGAGAGGGCCGCCAGTCCCGCACATGCTGTTCTTCGGCCCTCCGGGCTGCGGGAAGACCAGCGCCGCCTACGCACTAGCTAACGAGTTGGGCGTCCCGATAGTCGAGCTCAATGCCTCTGACGAGAGGGGGATAGTAACAATTAGGGACAAGGTCAAGAGGCTGGCGCAGACCGCCGGATACAGGATAATACTGCTCGACGAGGCCGACCGCATGACCGACGAGGCACAGCACGCCCTCAGGCGCATAATGGAGAGGACGCACGTAACCTTCATACTTACTGCTAACGAGGACTGGAAAATCATTGACCCGCTAAAGAGTAGGTGCGTCAACCTCAGGTTCAATAAGTTGCAGTTCCAGGACATGGCTAAAATCATTGTCAAGATACTTAAGGAGGAGGGTGTTAAGGTTGAGTTGACAAGTGAGGTCAAGGACGCGCTGACGGTATTGCTTGACTACGTCAATGGCGACCTAAGGCGTGCTATAAACATGATTGAGGCGGTAATAACCGCCAGGAAGACCTTGACGGTCGAGACCATCAAGGCGCTAATACCTCCGTCGCTGGCTCACGAGGCACTGCAGTACGCAGTGTCAGGCAATTGGGAGATGGCACTGAAAAGGATTGAGGACGCATACATACAGAGCAAACTGGAGCCGTCGCTAACAGTCGAAAACCTATATAGGGCGATTGACAGGCTGAATGTCCCAATCCACGTGAAGCTAAAACTATACGACAAGCTTGCCGAGACCGAGAGAGGCATAAAAATCGGTTGCAACCCTCTAATACAGCTGGCCGGGTTCTTGGCCACTGCATACGCCTCGATTACCGAGGTGCGGAAGCAGTGAGTCTAGTCGTGTCGCCAACCATGTTGTCGACGTTCAACACGTGCCCATACAAATACAAAATATTATACGTCGACAGGAGGGTGCCGCTGACGAAACCCGAATACGAGTTCGGCAAGAAAATACACGCAATAATAGCGGAGTATTATAAGCTCCTCCCGGAGGACGCTACACCTAATGACATACCCATCACCTTGGGTCAAGCCATCAAGAGGGTTGTCGGCACCGTCGACGAGGCCATAGTGAAGTACTTGAGTGGGTTCGAGGAGTTCGAGAGACACAGGCTGTCGTGGCACATAAACCCAAAACCCGTTGCATTCGAGGTCGAGATGCGGAGGGGGCACCTATGTGGAGTTGTCGACGCCATATTCAAGAGGAACGGGGAGAATATTGTCGTCGACTGGAAGACCGGCCTGGTCAGGGACCCGAGTGTCGACGAACACCTGAAGATACAGGGCAACATATACATGTACTTAACCGGCGCCAGGGAGATCTACTTCATATTCATACGCTACGGTATGTGGCATAAACTAGTGTATGACGAGAACTTTATAACCTCAAAGCTAAGCAGGTTTGCTGAGGCAGTCAGCAGAAACGATTACCCAAGGAATGAAGGACCGGCCTGCGAGAGATGTGAGGTCAGTCTGCACTGCTACTTTGACAAGTACGGCATTAAGTGGTGGGAGCTATGAGCAAGTTGTATGGCCTGGAGACACAGATAGCTCAAGTAAGGGACTACCTGACCAAGAGGCCTGCGCCGTGCATATCCTTAGTAGGCAAGCCGGGGACCGGCAAGACGTCGGCACTATACTATGTGGCGGAGCAGTTGGGCTATAGGGTATGGACAGTCGACCCGCTGACCGACGACATCGACAAGCTGGTCGAGAGAATGAGGCTAAAGCCATTAGTTCCGACAGTCGTGCACGTCGTGTCAGTCGACACGTTGCCGCACAGCAGGATAGCGAAACTAGTTGACGCTGCCGCCAAGTCGAACACGCCATTGGTGCTGGAGTCTAATGAGACCGTCGGGGTCAGTGAGTGCGTCGAGATACAGTTCTACAGGCCTAAGGCAAGGGACGTCGCGAAAATAGCGGAGGAGTTGGGGGTGCCCTATGACAAAATCAGGATGTATGACGACATCAGGCAGGTCCTGCTGGCGAAGTACTCTAGTATGGGCTACGACGCAGAGCGATCGGCGACGAAACAAGTAGAGCACAGCCTTAAGTCGGGCACGTATGAGGGGGTGGACGACACAACCCTCTCCCTACTGCTTGACTCAGCGCACCTGAACTTCTACGGCAAGGATTTATACCTTTTCGTGAAGGCACTGCAGGTCGCGGACAAGTGCAGGAGGCCATACCCGCTTAACGGGTTCAAGACAACTAAGCCGACAATCATCAGCTATTTCATCGAAAAACTCAAGTTAACGAGGAAGTGATTTTCCCCTACACCTTTTTAAGGCAATCCCTTCCCGCTTCCTATGTGTCCCCGCAACTACCGCAGTTACCCACAATCCTTTTTATGAGGTTCCTGACCGGGGCAGACCTCCTGACCACTTCCTCCGGCAGGCCCGTTACCTCCGCCATCCTCTTTACGTATTTGCTAATCATCGGCGATGACTCGGCAATATACTCCTCCACCAGCCACTTGACGACGGGCCTACTAAGTATGATTTTCTTTATGTAACTCACGTCACTCCAGCCCCAACTCCTTCCAGTATTCAGGCTTGACCAGCGCCTTCATCCAGTTAATCAACCACTTATACGCCACCTCGTCCTTTATCGCCTCCTCGGGAAGGCCGGTCGCCAAAGATATGTTTTTCTTCCATTTCTCGACTAACGCCTTCTGTGACGGGGTTAGTGCGATCGCCTGACCAAATATCCTTGGCCTCAACCTCAGCCACTCATACAAATCCCTTAATATCATCCCATCACCAACGCATAGACATGTATTACACAAATATACTTTAATGACAGACCCCGATACCGATGATGATGGATGTGGACGATGGATGATGATGGTGGTGGATGTAGATGATGGATGATGATGGATGATAATACTTGGTTATAGAATCGATCATAACCAATTAATTTGTTTACTTACATTTTTTACACTTATTTACTTTTTTACGATATCGGTTATTTATTTACGGTCGATCGGATCCAGACAGTTGTAAATAAATGTAAAAAACGTAAGTAAATAAATAATCGTCTACGGGTAGTCGTCAATGGATCAATCGGTAATCGAGTCATTGTCGACTGTAAAAAACTGTAAAAAATTCGAATAGTAAATAACGTTTTATGTCCTGTCGTAGTCAATACTCCATATAGGCCTTGTAGTACTTGCTTATCCTTTCCTCGAGGACCTTGCCCAATGGCTTAAGGGCGTCTACTATCGGGACGTCACCGCCACCGGCTAACGTGTTGATTGCCTCCCTGGTGAGTAGTTGTTTAAGGGTTATCGTAGGGTCTAGTATTATCGTCATCATCCATATCGACAGTCTGATCAGGTTCGAGTTGTTTAGTCCGTAATTGCTCTTCAGCTCCTCCATAGCTATTATTGTCGGCGTGTCTAAGCGGACCGATATAGTTATGTGCTTCCGTGAGTAGAACTTATAGATTAGTCTCTTAAGACTTTCCATTGCCTGCCGACCCTCCTGATCCTTACCTCAATTAAGTCGCCCTCGTTAAGTTCCATGACCTTCCTGAGGACGGCGGGTATGACGATCCGGTATTTCCTTTCTATCATTGCAGTGAACGTGGGGCTCCAGTCCTCACTACTCAAGTTTAAACACCCATAATGTGTAACAACAAACCACTTTATAAATATTAATGTATTACGCAACACACATCATGTGGTGTAACCATGAACCTGGAGGACCTTAAAACGTATTTGGCATACGCTGGGAAAGCAATGACCATATTAAGTAGAAGGATAGACCCGTTAGGCACTGAGTATGACGTCCTGAAGGACGTGGTCGCCGAGATAAGGAGGATCAAATACACCGAAAGGGACATCGAGATACCTGGCATAAAGAGGGCGTGGGAACTGGGCATCATACAAGGAGCGACGGCGATGTTCAGGGAGAAGGTCAAGAAAGACATAATGCCTGCGGCATTCGCCAAGGCCGACAACCTTGTGATTGAGCCAGTATACAGGCCTAAAATCTTCAACATGACTGAATTCAAGGTGTCTTGGTCTGGCGTGACCCCGCCGGCCGTCGTAGACCTACTGACCCCCGGCGGGACGCCCGGGACATATGAGCTGCAGACAGACAAGGAGATAATAATACTTACTGACCTAGTGTTCGTTGACGGCACACCAATAACTGAGTTGAAGATAACCGTGGACGGCGAGGAACTCAAGCCCGTAGTGACCAGGAAGGACTTCACCTTGGGCAACGTAAAGGTTTATGAACTGCCGTTCCCTGTAGTTGCTGACATTAGCTTAAGGCTGCAGGGCAGGGTCGAGACCGCCTCAGGCACCTTCACCTACTTGCCGATAGGCGTGCACGTGGCGCTAGGGTCCATACACGCTGGACTGACATAACCTAGTGACAAGTAGAACATAACATGGTGATAGCTGTGAGTGAGGCCGTGTACTACGACTGGAGGGCGCCGATAAGGTCACTAGTGCTCAAAGAGAACATGAACTTTGCCCTGATATTTCCTAGGGATGTCAGGAGGAGGATGTCGTTCGAATTGTACTTCTTCAGGGTCGCCAGGGTAGCGCCTTTAGAGAGGGTCTATACACTGCCCGAAATGGAGCCGGGCAGCAAAATAAGTTTCACGTATTTAGGCGAGAACGGACTAGGTTCTGGCGACGACATATTCAAGATGGACGAGATGAAGCCGTTCAGGATATTGCATTTCGGCATCGGCGTCAGCCATCCGAACGTCAAGGTGTGGAAGCAACAGCCCGCCGGCTTCACTGTTACCGGATGGAGCAAGCCGGTGCCGTCAAGGGAGGGGGACCCGTACGACTACTTTGACGGCAACCTAAGCCCGTTCGACGAGCCAACACGAATCAGTGAGACGGTCCTATGGCATAAGGGATCGGTCTACTTCGCCTTCAGGAACGACGAGCCAGTGACGGTCACGCCGAGACTGCACATACTTGGCGCCGGCTACGACACGTGGCTAATAGCGGATAAGTTGATTGCTGACAGGATGATCAAGGGAATAATTCCGTGCAGGTTCATAAGTGTCGGCGGCCTTGCCGAGATACAGTATACGATACCGGAGGAGTGGCGTGGGAAGGGATTCGTCTACGAGCTTTGTGATCTGATTGATATGTTTAAAGGTGGTGCGCCATGAGCTTCAACATATTCGCGTCGGTCGGGACAAGTGAAGTCGACTTAGCGCCTTACCCTGGCGGCTCCGCAAAGGTTCAGTCAGGCGTCACCAGGAGGATATACATTATCGTGCTAAGCAATAGTGCCACGTCAAGCAACACAATAACCTTCAGGATATATAAGGGCACCACGGTTGACACGTCAGTGTCGATAGTTATTCCGGCGTCGAGCACAATAACCATTGTCGGCAATAGGGACTCACCCGTCCTTCTTGTGCCGTCAGACAGGACATTGAAAGCCGTGGCGACCGCCGCGTCAGTGAACGTTTTCATGGCGGGATACGATAAGTAAAGCTGAACCCTCTTTTTTATTCAAAACCTAATTTTAATGTATTACACCATTGTGTAATTAGGTGATAAGAACTGAGTAGTAGGTATAGACTTGGTTCCTGTGAATTAAGGCGTGAGCGTGAATGTTTGCCGCCGCCCGCCGTAGAGGAGGTTGCCCCGCCCCCGTCGCCTGCCGCCGGAGTGACCACTGAAGACATGCTCAAACTGATTGAAACAATCGCAGGGCAGTTGAACGTGCTGTCTTCTAAAGTTGACGACTTGACCAACTCAATCAATAAACTGAAGATAGACGTCGTGACCAGGTATAGGAGCTATCTTAACACGTATGTTACCGGGACGTATAAGCTGTTCGAGTATGACGGGAGGGGCAAGTTAAAGGAGGCAGTGTTCTTATGTAACAGGTTCCCCACCTACGTAATAGTTGATATTGACAGGATTGAAACAATAAGCTTTAGCTCCAGTGAACTACAGTCTGTAAGCGATTACTCACAATACTTTGACGCATATCAGTACGAGGAAAACTATATTATTAGGTTAGTTGATTTAGTGTTCCTTAAGAACGTGCAGGTGTGGTTCAAGACCGAGGTGCCAGTGACCATAAAATTTGGATATATATTGTATGACGTCCGTGTCGAGACGTAGGTGATTGGCCGTGCCGACAAGGATGGTGGTGACGAGGAGTTTAACCGCAACACTGTATGACATCACAAAAACGCCACTCTATCGTGCAATAGAGGACGGCGACGCATACTCAGTATCTCATAGGTTTACTAACGTGGGGTCAGACAACAAAGTCAGAGTCTGCCTCATAAATCCGTCTGCTTCAAATATTATGGTGAAGGTCATTGCGGTTGAGGTCACTACGTTTGCGCAGGCATGGGTAGACGTCTACAGAGACGCTGAAATCTCTGGCGGACTTTATCTGGATCCGGTAAACCTGAACTTCGACAGCAATAAGTTCTCCGGCGTGACAATCATGTATGGCTTCAGTCATATGCTTGGGGTCCTTGTTCACAGCACCGTCGTTCCGGGGGGCACCAGGATAAATGCCGTGGGCGGTTTCGCCGAGGTAGGTGAGAGCGTTCTGATAGGCCCGGGGCATAACTTGGTCATTGAGGTGACGAACAAGAGCACGACAAGCAGTGACATAAGTATAAGGATTATTTGGTTTGAGACGAGGGTTGCGCCTTCCGGGGGTGAGGAAGGGGAGGGTGAGATAAGATGAGCCTGCCTGAAGTATTAGCCATACTCAAGGAGACGAGGAAGGCGGTTAGCCAGTTATACCCTGAGCTAAGCAAACTCAGGTTGGACCAACAACAGTTATCGATTAACAAGAGATATAAGGTATTTAACCTAGACCTAAGCACCGCGAGGACCGGTGCTCCAATAGGCTTAAGGGATTTAGGCATAGTCGCTAATACTGCAACGGTCCTTAGGGCCGATTCGACCGCCTACTGGCATAGGAACTCCCCGCTCAATGACCCGGAGGAACTTGCTGAGGGGTATACGATCGAGAACTTCAACATTAACGAGATCTACATCACTAATGCGGCAGGGGCGGGCAGTCTTAGCATACTAGTTGAATATAATGGCCCGATCGACATAATTAGTGGTTCAGTGGCAGCGATCCCGCCATATGCGGACGTAATTAACGAGCCGCACCAGAGGAAGATGTTCTACGCCAAGGGAAGGTGGTGGATATTTTACTGTGGGGTAGACGGGTCATACAACTACGGAATATACTACACTACAACAGACGATTGGGTGAACTGGACTACTCCGGTTCGGGTTAGGCTGGGATGCTCTGAAGGTGCGGAGTTCAGTGTTTATACTGACGGGTCAAGCGTTTGGTATGCGATCATACCGTATGTGCTGTCAGGCACTACTACACTATACTACAGGAAAGGTTCACTGTATAGTGACGGATACATATCTTGGAACATGCCCGAGACGGCAATCCTGTCGGGGTATATCAAGCATCCATACATAGCTGTCGACACGGAAGGGCGTGAATGGATTACGTATGTCACATATCATCCTACTACAAGGTCGACAGAGTACCCATTCGTTGTAAGGAACGAAAGGAAGAGGAGTACTGTGTGGGAGACCGACCCGACGAGGTACCCGTATAGACTTACTGACATGGTTGCGGACTGGGCTGCGCAGGTAATTCCACTTACTGGCGGCAAGGTTGCGGCAATATATAGTAGTTCCCTCATCAATAACCCAATAAATGTTAGAGTGTGGGACGGCAGTAAGTGGCTCGCACCGGCGGAGTTTACTAGCTACTCGCTAATTGTTTCATCGTACGTCAGTGCGGTCAGCACCGATGATGACGTTCACATAGTGTTTGCCAGTGACACCTGGATTCCCTTAACTTATAAGGTGATTGTTCCGGTAGTCGCCTACACTAAATACTTAAGTGCCGCCAACACCTTCACTGACACGACGGTCCTGGCCGAGGGGGCTACATGGGACACGGTGCCGCAAGTCACGCTAGACGACAGTGCTGGCGCCTTGTATGTGTACTTGTCTGGCATTAGGGGTTGGCACAGAGACGTGATTAAACTTAGGAGGTATGACCTCAAGAGTAAGGCGTGGTCTGATTGGGCTACTTGGGTCTATGAGCCGGTGGAAAGGATCTACTGGCACGACTTAATTACCGCACCGTATAGTCTAGGCGAGGGGAAGAGCATAGCGACGTCCTACGTAACTGAGTCGGTAAAGCTGAAGTTCGCCGCGGCGAACACTGACGACATCAGCCTGTGAGTTCGACATTTAAGTGTAATACAACTTTATTTTTTGGTGGTGGATGATGGAGCGCGGTCAGACGACACTCATCAGGGGACCATTAGGTATTTGGCCGTTCCCCATACTTAACGCACTGATCATCATATTCCAGACAATCACTTCTTATAGGCCGCCGCAGGAGGCCAGGCCTAAGGCAAGGACGTATAATATAGTTAGGGACGAGCGGGGCAGGATAGTGTCAATCGAGGAGATACTCGTTGAGTGAGGACGTCGGCAGGGCTGTGGCGGAACTGGCCAGTAGGCACGACCTCCCGGTGGCTCTAATACTTGCTGAGGAAATTATGGAGGAGTTGCTAGAGGGCAGGAAGGAGGAGGGCGGTGTCAGGGCTTCGACACGCTCAGTGATAGTCCGTGACCAGGTCGTTGAGGGCGTCTACACGCTATTATCTGTCGCCGGGAGGGGCAAGGTCAGGGAGGCCGTCATAGTGACTGACAGCCCGGATCTGACAATCTATATTGAGGTAGACGGGAAGCCATACATAAATCACGGTTTCACGGAACTGCTCGGGCTGTCTGACGTCATAAGGTCAGTCGACGTGTTCGATAAGGACGGCACCTACGTCGTCAGGACGTCAGATATAGCGTTCCTTGAGGGGTGCAACATCTACTTAAGGCCGCATAGGAGACTGGTCGTCAAGCACGCCCTAGTATTGTATGACGTTTTTTAAGTGTATTACACTATTTGCTCTTGGATAATGACTGTCTGAGGTGTGTGTGCGTGAGTGAGGTGGAGATACTTAACTTCCTGAAGAAGTCGTTAGGTATAATCATTAAGGACCTGGAGGAGAAGGGCGTAATAGTTTCCGCCCCCGAGCATAGGTTCCTTCCAGAGATAATAGTCGACGAGAACGGGATCAGCGTAGACGTAAGTGGCGCGATGGCCTGGAAACTGAAGAACCTTAGTAACTACCCTTGTTTCATGAACGTCGACAGGCCCGTGACTGACACAGAGTATGCGGTTATACCCCCGCAGTCAGTCTTCGTAGTCGCCAGGAGGGCTGACCGTATCTACCTGAGGGCGCCGATAGGGCACTCGTGCCTGATAAAGGTTGACGTGCTGGTGAGCTGAGGTGCCCGACATAGTCGTTTACATGTGTATTGAGATGTCCCCCGACGACTTCGCAGTAATATACTCGATGGCCCAGAGGAGGGGGAAGGACGTGAGGACGTACATAAGGGACGTGATAAGGGAGGACGTCGCCAGGTCACTGCAGCAACCCGTTTTGTCCGAGCCCCAGAAAAAGGGGGGAGGACAAGAAGGAAAGGGAGGTGAGAAGTAGGTATGTCCCTAGGTCTAGGTGAGTTCGTAGCGCCTGAGTACATAAAGGACGCTCTGAGCAAACTAGACATAAGCCTCACGACACTTAGGGACGCGTTAAGAGGCACGGGAAACAAGACCTTAACCGACCTGGACACGCAGTTAGGGAACATATATGGGAGGCTCGACGTAACGCTGAGCACGAGGGCATCTGAGGCGACGCTGTCAGGAATTAAGACACAGACCGACAAGCTCACGTTCGACGCGAACAACTACCTGCAGGTGAACGTCAAGGCAACCGTCAACCCGCCTAACCTAGACATTACGATCAGCTCGCTGAGGGACGCAATAAGGGGAACAGGGAATAAGACACTTACAGACCTGGACACCCAGCTCAGCAACATATATGGCAGGCTGAACGTTAATCTAGACACCAGGGCAAGTGAGTCGACCCTATCGACCTTCAGCGGCAAGTTCCCGAGCGCGACAGCACTGGGTGATGCACTGGCCAACCCCACGACGACGATTGTCGGCAGCGCACTGCTCGGCTTCGACGGCACGAACTGGAGGAGGATTAAGGCCGACTCTAACGGCTACCTCATGGTGACGGCATCCGTAGATAAGGCAAAGATATGGGACGGGACGGACTACCTTGAGATAAACAGTGACGGCTCCATAAACGTGAAATACATTGACACTAACCTCAGCACAAGGGCCTCGGAGTCCACACTCTCAGGGTTCAGTGGCAAGTTCCCGTCGGCAACAGCGTTAGGGGACTCATTAAGTAACCCGACGACCACCATAATTGGCGGGGCAAACCTAGTGTGGAACGGCAGCAACTGGTCAAGGCTTGGCGGCACCAGCGCCGACTTCATTGGGTCCACTCTATATGGGGTTGGTGTAATACCTCAGTGGCTCCCGTCAAGACAGCCATACCTCATAGACAACATTAACGTGACGACCACGGAGGGCTCTACGTCGATAACAGCTCCAGGCGCGAAGATATTGATAATAAAGAACAAGGGCGACGTTGACGCACAGATAGGCCTTAACGCCTCCGTGCCGACGACCAACCCATTACTGGTCAGGGCGAAGACGGTCAGGGTGATAGTGCATAGAGGTGTTACAGCGGTCTACTACAAGACGGCCAGCGGGTCAACTACCCTTGAAATCGCGTATTTCAACTGAGGTGATGTGAGTGAGTTACGAGTATGTGTCTAGGGTGAAGAAGGACTCGAGTGAGTCGGTAAGGGTGCTAGAGGCACTGATGAATAGGGGTCTCAAACCCGTCGCCGTCAGGTGGAAGCCCGAGACGAACAGTGTGGTGATACACTTCGAGGAGGTGCTGAGTGCCGAGGACAAGGAGAGACTCGACAAGGTAATGAGGGCACTGGGATACATGGTGACGTGAGGAGGTAGCGCTGCGGGCCATAGGGACGCAGATACGCTGTGCTGACGCCCCTAATCGTAGGGTAGAGACTACATGATCACGCTGACGGCCATCCAAAGTAGGGTTGAGTGGTGTTGATGAACCTCGAGTATGTGGACCCGGGCTACCTCAGGCTCAGGCTGGACAGCATCGTGAACGATCTATGGAGGCTGACAAGGCATGGGAGGACAGTGACCCCGTCGTGGGTCCTTGGCTCTGAGACGACGGCGCCTGCCGCAGGGTCGAACCTTGTCAGCAAGACAGTCACCTCGGGGAAGACCGGATACGTTTACGGGTTCGCAATAAGTGCCGGGGAGGCGAACGACTTCAAGCTTGTCTGGTCGTCCGGGGGGTCGTCAAGGAGCTACAGGATCGTCCTGTCAACCAGGGGGTCAGTGTTCCTCGTGAGCCCTGTCCCCGTGAACGAGGGTCTTGCGGCGGACGGCGGGACCACGGTATCGATACAGAACGTAAACGCAGGGTCCTCAGGTGTGGTTTATCAGGCGATGCTCTTGTACGCCGAGGTGTGATGATGGCGATCTTCATCAGGACGGACATCCCCGTAGCTCCAGGGACGGCGACCAAGAATTACGCAACAATATCTGCCGGCACCACCTCGACGACCCTGACTGTCTACTTCACGAGCTATTCTATCGACCCTGACGCCGAGCGCACCATCGTGTCACTGACCGTGTCACCAACCAAAAGGTCGTTGATTGCGGCGTCCTTCACTGCGCTGTGCGGAGATAGCAGTTACTTCAGGCACACACTATACATAGACGGCACTTCAGCTGACTATATAGCCGGCGCGAGCCAGACACGGCTTATAACGCTTTACGGCTACAAGGCCGTCGCGCCAGGGAACCGTGTCGTCAGCTACGCAGTGTACAACACTGACACGGTATCGGTCAGGACCGTCAGGTACTACACGGGAGTCTCAGGAGGCGTCTCCGGTCAGCTGATTGCTTTCTTGATACCTCTTGAGTAACTTATATATGTAATACGATATTTACTAATGGTGTGTGGGGGTCTGAAATGTCTAGCCAACAGGGGAGGTCGTCCAGCGAAAACATTTACGCACAGGTGATAGACCTGATACAGAGGGTCGCAAGGCTCGAGGAAAGGACTACATCCCTTGAGAGGGACGTGACGTACATCAAGAAAGTGCTCACACGGGTTGATTCCCGTCTCTGGTATGTGGTCGCGGGAATCGCCACCACCATACTCACGCAGATAGTCCTGAGTATGTTAGGCTAAGGTTTATTAGGTCCGTTAACGAATTAGATGCGGTGATGTGCGTGAACCTCGTGTTCGCGGTCCTTGGCGGGATTGCGTCAGGGGCTATGACTGCGGTCCTTGGGTACGCGAAGTCCTCGACTGTCGAGTCCTTCGACCCGAAGAAAGCCCTTCAGACACTTGTGGTCGGCGCGGTGGTCGGCGGTGTGGCAGGATACTGCGGGATGACGTACACGCAGGCCTACGACTACCTCCTAAGCGTCGGGGCAATTACTCTCGTCGAATACGTGAAGAAGGCGATTTTAAGGAAGGCCGGACTTACTGAGTGATGTAAGTCACCTCGCTGAGACGTGATGACGGGGGGTTTGCTGATGACTTAGCCACAAATACCTATGTGTCTGCGTGCTTACTTCTTATATATTTTCTGTAGTAAAAAAGTTTAAAAATCCCTTAACTTTAATATTATTTGGTGACTTAAAATGAGTAGGGCAGTGTCTAAACGTGAGGGTGTTGTCGTCTGGAACCTGCAGGTGCCGAAGGCACTTGATGACGAGGTGAAGGATGCGATAGAGAAAGGTTATCACATGACTAAGGCGGAACTGATTCGTGCGGCCGTCAGACTATATCTTGACATACTTAAACAGCATAGACAGTAATAAAGGTGATGTCATTGGATTTAATTGACTTGTATATTGAGTACGGCCATGAGTCGACTGACGCACCGACAATATATCATAAGGCGCTGGGCTATTTCGTAGTGTCGTCACTGCTTGGCAGATTCGTCAAGATCATCACGTCTTATAGTCCTACTGGTTTGGCGCCGAACCTGTGGGTCCTGCTTATAGGTCCGTCCAGAATCGCACGCAAGACCACCGCGATGAGACTTGCCGTGAACGTGGTGAAGGTGGTTGAACCGAACCTGGTGATGCCGGCGTCGTTCACTCCTGAAGCACTATATGAAATGTTTAACAACATGTCTTCTGGCGACGCCGTCGTCTGGGTCAAGGACGAGCTTGGCGGGTTCTTCAAGACACTGGAAAAGAGGTATATGTATGGCGTGAGAGAAATACTTAGCAGTATTTACACTGGACACGGAGAGGTGAGGAAACTGAGGAACCTGACGCTCAGAATACCCGACAACCTATACGTCACGGCCGTCGGGACGATGCCGACGCCACCACACGAGTACTTAAGTGAGGAGGACTTTGAGGGGGGATTCATGAACAGATGGATCCTTGCTTATGCGACGAGACGTGAGTACAGGTTGCCGCTACTGCACCAGTCAATCAAGGCCGAGACATTATTCAAGGAGATAGTGCAGACCATAAAGGAGTACGAGAACGCTCTGCTCTCGCTGACGCCGGTGCTGTCACCGACGAAGGAGGCGATAGACAAGCTGGAGGAGTACGACAGGGAGGTGGACCACCAACTCGAGATCATGGAGCAGACGTCACCGGCCAGTCTGTTCAAGATGTATTACGCCGAAACACCCACGTTGCTGATGAAAATGAGTGTGCTCAGGAGGTTGGCGAGGGGGGACTACGACCCGAGCGGCATCATAACGATTGGTCTCGAAGACGTTAGCAAGGCGCTAGACGACCTGCGGCTGTTCGTCGACGGCGCAAGGCAGGTAATAGACGACGTCCAGTCATCACCCAAGGCGAAGCCGGTCGTGACGGAGGAGAAGGCGCTTGAGAGGATCGTCAGCTATATATCCAGTAAGCGCGAGCAGGGGGCGTCCTACAGTGAACTACTACTGAAGACAAGGATATTGAGTAAGGACCTGAAGGAGTACCTCATCACTCTGATGGAGCAGGACAGGATAGTATGTGTCAGACTGGCGCAATTGCGTGGCAGGCCCAGCCTGAGGTTCTATGACTCGGCATACAGGAATATTGTGCTGACGCACGGGGAGCAAGTCACTGTCGACATGTTGAAGGCCTTACTAAGATAATTTTTTACGGTAACTCTTTACTCATCTGTAAGTAAGTGTAAATAAGTAAGTTAACAAAAAATATTTATTAACCACATACACATATATATATGTGTGGTGAAAAAATGGTGATCTTAACGGAAGAGGAAAAAGAATTAATAAGGCGCATCATAAAGCACGAGGAGGAGCATGGCATGCCCTGGGAGTGGTGGCAAGTCAACATCCATCCAGCCAAGATAATGTCGCTAGTGGATAAAGGGCTGATAGCCGTGGAGGGCAGGGGCAAAAGGCTAAGGTATAGGCTGGCGCTTAGTCACGACATGTTGCGCGAGTTGGTGTCGCAATGATCGTCGAACTGCCGTCTTGGGTCGAGAGTAAGCTGATGGAGTATTCCAACAAGTTCAGGGTCGACTACGACACACTGAAGGACATGCTGTTAAACCTATACAACCTTCCGTTCGTCCAGTCAGACCCGCAATTCAAGAGTGATGACATGAGGTTTACGTGGTGCCTTGACGTACTCCACGCCAGACTTGTCCAGCAGAAAGATGTTAAGGAGTACTTAGTCATTCCGTACGGCGCCACGGACGTCAGAATCACTAGGCAGGGGCCTCAGGCAAGGCTCTACTCACTGATTTTCATCAGCAAAGAGAAACGCATTAATGGAGTAATAATCTTCAGGGGCCAGCTGGCCGACATGGTGAAGGACATACAACTATACTACCTATACAAGGTTAAGTTAGCTAAGATGCCGACAGCGGATAACGTGTTCCTCGCCACCACGCTGACTAGGTTCGACGACGGACAGCCAGTGCCTCAGACCGTCCCGGAGTTTATCGACAGTGTCTTAGGCATCAAGAAAATCACTATTGCCGACAGCATAAAGCATCTGTCAAGGAAGGTGGATAAGTATGTCGACGAGTTCGACTTAAGGGCGATTGAGGGCGTGGTGATTAGGCACGCCTCAGGCAAGAGGCCGTCAGGGACTGACTGGGCGTTCTACGTCGTCACTGACGGCAGTGTGATGGAGGACGTGATTACGCCCGAGGGATATGTCGTGCCGACCCAGTTTACTGTTTGGGTGCCGGCGCACATGCTCAGGTATGCCGAGGACAGCAAGCTCCTGTTCGTCGGCACAATCGTATTAGCTGATAAAGAGCCTCAGATGAACGCCATATACGTGCATCCGATAATATCAATACCGCTACAGAGGTGATTTTAAATGAGTGAAAGCATATGGGAAGAGTTGTTCGGGAAGGTAGAGAGGAAGGAGACTAAGACGGAGGAAGGGACTCAGGAAAGGGCAGTCACTCAGGCACCGACGCCAACTAAGGCGATAGTTCCTGCCGCAGAACCGGCTGGGGTAACGGCTACGGCGGAGGTGAAGCCGGCTGTGGTCGGTGCCGCCGCAGAGGACCTGTTTGCCGAGGAACCGAGTCAGCCCGCCAAGGAGGTGTGGCTAGTCTTTGGTGACAAGGGCACCGGGAAGACCACGGTCGCCATGAGCTTCCCCGGCGAGATATTGGTGTTGAGCTTTGACAGGAAGAGCGCGATAATTAAGCTGAACATGTATAATAACGATCCGAGGATACATGTCTTCGACATAGTCAAGTATATGGACTATAGTTCGCCGGAGAAGATGACTGCGAGCGCGGACAAGACGTTCGAATACATTAACGCACTGCTTGACGGGTATACTAATAGGTATCCACGGCCTGATTGGGTGGTCATTGACGGCGCACAGATATTCCAGCAAATATGCGAGTGGACCATGAGATATAGACATAATCTAGGGCCGTTCGACGGCGTAGCCAACCTGAATTTATGGAAGGAGCGCAGGATGTATATCAGGCAGATCCATAATAAAGCGCTAAACCTCGCAAAGAGGGGCATAATATACACTACGTATATCGAGAAGGACGAGGTCATAATTAAGGGCGAGGTCGTTACCCGCAAGGACACTCCAGCGTGGATTGACGTCCTAATATATGAAACTGACTACGTGCTGTACACGTATTATGACGAGAGCAAGAAGACGTATCACGTGAGAGTAGTCAGTAGCAAGAACGACAGGAGGATCAAGAGCGGGACCGAGCTTGACGTCACGAATAAACTGTTCGGGGCGTATGTTTCATGGTGAGACTTTTGTCCGGAGGTGGTGAAATGTCCCCGAATCTAAGGTTAAAGGTAAGTAAGCCCAGACTGAAAAAACTGTTAGAGTTCGCTAGCATAGACAGCGAGCTCGATATGATAAGACTGAAGTACGATGGTGGCGGCCTGACGCAGTCACAGCTCGACCCGTCGTACACATTGGCGGTGGTGTCAAGGTTCAGCAAGGCATACTTCACTGAAATGGAGGTTGCGGGCGAGGGCGAGGTAATCCTGCCGACAACAATATACGATATAGTGAACAAGTACTTCAAGGAGATTGAGAACATTGAGGTGATCGTAGCGGAGGGGAGGATAGTGCTTAAGGGCAAGGACGAGACTTACGAGGGCGGTCTAATGCAGGCGGAACTGCCGAGGATTGAGACGCAAATAGAGGAGAGGGAGTATGGGTACACGATACCTGTGCAGGTGATGGGAGTCTACGGGATAGACAGTGAGGACTGGCAGATTAGGGCCGACAAGATGACGATACACTACGGCGACACACTGAAGCTTACCGTGGAGCTCGAGGGCGGGGGAGTGTATACCCGCACGATCAAGGTGCTGGACAAGCGCGACGTCAAGGGGTCAGGGCACGTCGTGGTTGACGGCAAGACGCTGCGGAAGGTGATTGGCATGTTCAGCGGGCCGCTATACCTGGTGGTGACCGAGGGACCGATAATATTGACTCAGAAGACGAGTGAGTACGCTGTCGGGTTTGTAATAGCGCCTATGACGGAGTGATAGGATGGGCCTAGACAAGTACATCAAAATCTCTGGCGGTCAGACGGTCCCTGACCAGGCAGTAGAGGCGGAGAAGCCGAGCGAAATTTACGACAAGCTGGTCCAGAGGTATAAGGAGGCGAAGTACTTTAAGGAAAGATACGGATTCGTGCCAATATCCGTGTGGGTGCCGACCAAGAGGGGGTTATACAGGGAACTAATAACTGAGTATAGCAAGAAGTATCATGACGTGGGACTGATAACGACTAAGAAGTCAGTCACCTATTCGCCAGTCAGCGACGTCGGGGAGAGTGCCGGCAGCATACCGATAAGCCTGAGGAACCCGCAGGTCGACGAATGGGTCTTTAAGATGTGGGGCGGGAAGGGTTATACCGTCTACAATTGCTTTCTCGGCCACACCGTGGAGTATATAGTTTTTGGACAGCTCGGAGCGAAAAAGTATATTGGCGGCACAGTAAATAGCACGATATTGTACATTAATCAAGACTTTTACAATAGGCACAAGCACCTTGTGCCGCAGGACTACGAGGTGATCTTCCTCGAGGAAGATGCGACGGAGATGAGGGATATACCCGACAACTCTATAGACCTGATATGGGCCTCCCCGCCCTACTGGAAGGCCGAGAGGCTTAAAAGTGACCACCCACATGAGCTGGCGAATACTGAGACGTACGACGAGTTCCTGGAGCTATATGCCAAGACATTCAAGCAAATGCATCGTGTGATGAAGATAGACAGGTTTGTCGTCCTGCAGGTCGGGGACGTGCGGTTCGAACACAAGCTGTATCCACTGCACCTAGACACGATTCTGCTGGCGCAGGATGCGGGGCTACAGCTACACGATATAGTGATACTGATGAACTTCAGCATATTCGCCACTACAGTCAGAAGGGCTGAGAGACTGAAGTACACCATCAAGACACACGAGTACATCCTGGTGTTCAAGAGATGAATCCAATCAATGCAGAAGTGAAAGTCCATTCCTTTTTTGTTTTAAATAAGCAAGTGTATGTCGTCCGTGACGACCTGTGTTGTCCTTTCCCTGGAAACAATAATAGTAAGAGCAGAGGAATATATCAATTCCTTAGGAGTGTGGACAGTGACGTCGTCGGCGTCCTTGACACATGTGTTAGTCGTGCCGGCTGGGGGACTGCGTGGATCGCCAGTGCGCTAGGCAAGGACGTCTACTTGTATGTGCCAAGCAGGTGCCAGGACGACTTTTTTAGGAGGATGGCCAGACTGCACGGCGCCACGATAGTGCCGTTGAGGGGCAACCTCACGCAAATAAACTACAATGTCGCCAGGAAGCACGTGACGTCGTTGGGCGGCGTGATGTTACCCATTTACTTGAGACTGCATGAGACGGTCGACGAAATATATCGGGTGGCCAGCGCCGTTTTGAGGGAATACGACGTTAGGTCGGTCGTCATCTCCGTCGGAAGTGGCACTATCGCCAGTGGTCTGGTCAAGGCGACTGAGGGCAAGGTCAAGGTCTACGGGGTAGGGCACAGGAACACGTCTGTCGAGGAGAGGCTGAGGTTCATTGAGCGGATGAGCGGGAGAAGGGGCGTCATTACAATAATTAAGTATGAGTATACGTATGGACAGGAAAACTACAACACCACTCCCTTCCCCTGTGATATTTACTACGACAAGTGGGCATGGCAGTGGATGGTCGAGAACATTAGTAGGCTGGAGGACCCGATACTGTTCTGGAATGTCGGCGGCGAGTGGCACCATGAGACCGGCATGGATCCGCTTTTCCGTGGCGACGGGATAAGTAGTAGGGAGGAGGTGATCAAGTGGATTGAGAGCAGAACAAATGTTCAATAGGTTCCCGCGTGAGGTCGACTACCCACGGAAGACAGTGCATAACGCAAGTGAATTGAGGAGGTTCGTCGAACTAGTTAACGGCGTCAAGCCTGTCTACGTGTCTCTATATGACGTGACGTACACGATAGACAAGATATTTTTCGACTTCGACGCCAGCGACGGACTGACCCTTGGTGACGTGCTGAACGACGTCAAGGTATTCGTCAAGAGACTGGAGGAGTTCAACTACCCCTATATACCTGTCTTCTCCGGCCGCAAAGGATTCCATATCTACGTGTTAGTGAGGCCATGGCAACCACCAAATATTGAGACGGCCAAGGCGGTGCTGAGGGACATACAGCAAAGTCTTGCCGGCGACCTGGTTACTGCCGACAGACACGTTTTCGGCGACGTGAGGCGTCTGACGAGATACCCTAACACGCTGAACAGGACGAGTTACTGCGTTCCACTGCCCTATGACTTCACTGGATGGAGTGTTAGCGACATAATCGACTACTCTAAGGCGGCAAGGGACGTTGACTACGACGTAACTAACGTGCCTGGCATCGACGCCTTCGTCGACAACGTGCATGAGTATACTGAGGGGGGCGGCGCACTGAAGCCACTTCACGACTTCGTCGACATGCCGCCAAGCCTGCAGCTAGTCAAGCCACTGATAAGACCGTGTGTCTTCGAGGCCGTGACGACAGACCCTGAGCCGCCGCACATAGTCAGAGTTGCGCTGGTCACTGAACTGCTTTATTACGGCTGGTCTAAGGAGAGCGTCCACGAACTGATCAGGCGACTTAGGTGGAGGGACTACAACAATAAGACGACGAGGTATCAGATAGACCAGATATATAGGAAAAGGTATTTACCCCCCTCATGCCACAAGCTGAGACATTTTGTGAAGTGCACTAACTGTGGGTGGGTATATTTTTACTGGAATAAAGATTTATAAACCCCCTAAACAATATATTTTTTGGTGAACAAAACATGAGTATGGCGGAAACGTATCTCAAAACCCTTGTGAATGTGTTGAGAAGTAAGTCGGTAGTTGTAAGGAAAAGGGGAGGGGTTTACGACGCATACTTCCCCTATCCAGTAGCAATAGTTGTCACGAGCAGGTATGTTGGCCTGCAGACAGATGACGTGTTCAAGATACCTCGGAGGTTGGTGAGGACCATCATCGTCCTAGACGCTAATACACTCCTGTACACAAGGTCTCAGAGGGGCACGTCCTCGATAACCGTGTTGCAGGAACCGTGCAAGGCCTCGATGTTCATCGACGAACAGCAGATCGTGATTAGGGCCAGCAGGTATAAGCCACGGAGGAGGACTAAGGCATGAGGGTGCTGCTGCACTACGTAGGCAACGCCACATATGACGAGAGTCTCTTCAAGGCTGAAGCGAGGAAATACGGGGCAAACAGGGCGCTGCCGAGGTCTCTGGCACTGAAGCTAAGGCCTGGAGACATCGTCCTGCTTGCGTTCAAGGTCAAGACGGGTGCCAGGGTGTTCGGATATATGATAGTTGAGGGGTATACCGTTCCGACACATGTCGCCGAACAGGTCGGGGGTGAGTGCCACGAGACCTATGTGGCCGAGCACAGGGGTTGCGGGACCATCATCATAACTAAAGTATGCAAAGTTGATGACTGGACGAAGGTAGTTGAGGCGGTCAAGAAATGTGACACCAAGGTCTTCGTGTATGGGAGGTTCCGTGAGTTAGAGCCATTCATAATACCTGTGAAGTTCACCATGAGTGGTCAGTGGCTAGATCTTGACAGTGACCTGCCCCGCGAGGCCGTTATGCCGATAGTCAGGGCATATAACGATATGATGTACACTAGACGCAGTTATACGCCCTCGCACCTGAGGAGGAGACTGCTCACGATGCACAGCGCCTCCGGCGGACTGGCGAGGTGGTTCGGTGATAGGCAGGCTGGTCAAAATAAGTAGCTCAGACAACAAATTAATACTTGCTTTGCGGACAAGTAAGGGAAAGGTCAAAGTATACGTGAATGATTACTATCCTTATTTTTATGCGGTCGACAGTGACGGGCAGTATAGGGCCGTGGACGGCACGAAACTTAGGAAAATAGTTGTGGGCACCCCGTCAGACGTCCCCAAGATCCGGACACAATATGTTCATTACGAGGCGGACATACCCTATATTAGACGCTTCCTTATCGACACTGGCGTGAGGAGTTACTTGTCTGTCCCGTCGCTGACCGTGTCGTGGCTCGACATTAGGCCAGTCAACAATCCACAGGAACAGATACCCCTGCGGATATGGTTCGTAGACATTGAGGTGGCGTCTAACGTCTTGCCTAATCCGCTAAACCCTGAACAACCGATACACTCCATCACCATATACGACACCTACATCGGGAAATACATCACTCTTGTCGTGTCCGGCAAGACCATGGTCGATAGGAGTGACGAGTGGATACGTGTCCACTACCCGAGTGAGACTGAGATGCTGCGGTCCCTTAGCGATCTGGTCAACATGTTCGATCCGGACGTGTTCGTCGCGTGGAACGCCGACTTTGACTACACTTACCTGGTGAACAGATACTTGCGCCTTGGCATGAAGTCCCCGTTCGATCTGGACGTGTTCGACCTGCTGTCAGGGTATAAGGAACTGTATAAACGCAAGAGCTACAGACTCAAGTCAGTGGCGTTCGAAGAGGGCCTAATCACGGAGGAGGAGGCGAAAATGAGTTACAGTCCTGACATGCCGGTAGAACAGCTTATGGAGTATAATAAGCGTGACGTCGAGATAATGGTCAAGCTCGACATGAAGTATAGGTTGCTTGATTTCTACATAGCGCTGAAGGAGTTTGTCGGCCTGCCGTCACTTTCAGACATATCTAGTTCCGTCTTGATTGACACTGAGTTGCTTAGGCTAGCACGTGAGCGTGGCGTCGTCCTGCCTTCTAAGCGTGAGGTTGAGGGGGAGCCGTATGAAGGGGCCGTAGTGCTTGAGCCCCCTGCCGGCATATACGAGAACGTCGCCGTCTTCGACATGACGACGTACTACCCGTCGATAATCATATCCTTCAATATATCGCCTGACACGCTAAGCCCTGATGGGGAAATAAGGTACGGCGACGTCGCCTTCAGGAAGTCGCCGACAGGTCTACTGCCTGAGTTATGCAAAAGGTTTCTGTCGCTCAGGAAGTCGATTGAGGACGAGATGACTAAGTATGACCAGGCAAGCCCCGAGTATCAGCAACTGAAGACTAAGAGGGACGCCGTCAAGTATTTAGTCAACGCTATCTACGGCTACACTGCCTTTGAAAGGTCAAGGATTTTCGACGTCAGGCTGGCGTCGACCATTACCGCGATAGGGCGTGAGGGCCTGCTGAAGACCAAGGAACTTGCTAGTGCCAAAGGCTATAACGTATTATACGGGGACACGGACTCCATCATGATTCAAGTGCCATACGACGACGCCGAGGAACTGATGCACTACCTGAACAGGGAGATTACAGCGTATTTCAAAGAGAAATATGGGTTGCCGAACGTCCAGATAGGCCTAAAGTTCGAGGTTTACGCCGACAGGGTCATGTTCTTCGGCGTGAAAAAGAGGTATGTCGCCCATATCGTGTGGGAGAAGGGCAAGCATGTAAATTACTTTAAGTATGTGGGGATTGAGGCGGTTAGGTCAGATCAGTCAAGCTTCAGTCAAGAGTTTCAGAAGAGGCTGATTGAACTGGCAATTATGGGCGCAAGCAAGGAGGAGATTATGGACTTCATTAACAGTGCACGTGAGGAGATGAGGAGGAGGCCATTAATAGAGATTGCGCCCAGCGAGGGGATACAGAAACCCTTAGACAAGTATAAGAACAGGCCACCTCACATCAGGGCCGCACTATACTCTAACACGTATCTAGGGACGAACTTCAAGCACGGCGACAGGGTCTATTACCTGTGGGTCAAGGCGGTCAAGGGATATCCGCCGACGGACGTCGTCGCCTTCGACGTAGACACGAGGTTGCCCGAACTAGTCGTTGACTGGGAGAAGATGGAGGAGGTGAATATTTGGCAGAAGGCGGAGCCAATCCTTCAGGTACTAAAAATAAGTATGACCAGGGCCGTGGGGGCCGACCTAAGGAGGTGGGTAAGGTGATACTCATACATCCGAACGAACCGGGCGAGATAACACAATACCTGGTCAGTGAGGGTGTCCCGGTCCGTCATGACGCAAGCCTGCCGTTCGACTACCTTGTCGCCGTCGGCGAACATCGTGTTGCCGTCGAGCGGAAGGAGTGCACTGACTTCGTTGCCTCAATAATTGACGGGAGGTTATTTAATCAGTTATATTACATGAGTGTGTTGTGCTCCATATCATATCTTGTCGTCGTCGGGAACATAACTGAGGCCCTGATAGAGAGAGGTTTCAGGCGGGACGGCTATGTGGGCGCATTAATATCCGCCACACTCAAGCGTGCGCCGGAAGGCTATCAGGGGCATGTCAGCGTCATCGTCCTGGACACTTTGCCTGACTTCATGTTGTTCCTGAAACTACTGCATAGGAAGCTTGGGGAGGGTGAACTAGTCAGGTATCCAAGGTTCAGGGCGGTCAAGACTGACCTTAAGTCATTGGCTGTAGCTACCCTGAGCACGTTGCCTGGCGTCGGCGAAGTATACGCCAGGAAACTACTCGATAAGTTCGGGTCGATACATCGTGTAGTGAACGCCAGCGTCCAAGAACTGGCGTCGGTGCTTGGCGACAGGAGGGCGGAGAAAGTCTATAGGTTCCTTCGTGGTGGGACGGGATGATTTATATAGTTCCTACACAAATTCATTTTGGTGGCGGGAATGAGGGCGAAGGCGTCTAACACGCTGAACATAATTAAAATATTGTTCAAGCTGGGCGGTTGCGCCACGATAGACGAGCTATGTAGTGAGCTTGGCTATAAGAAAAACTACGTGCACTCCTACCTCTCTATCCTGCGCCTGAAAGGAGTTGTCCGGAACGTGGTCGACAGTGACGGCAGGATATTGTATTGCCTCAGCAGGGACTAGGCGGATGGCACCTAGCAAAACATTTATTAATCCCTAAACAATATATTTTTTGGTGAACAAAAATGGGGCGCAGGAACAGGGAGAAGAGAAGGACCATCATAAGATGGGAGGACATACTCTTAGCACGTGCTAAGAGACTGATAAGGCAATGCCCTGAATGCGGCGGACCAGACACGCTAATAGTCGAGATGACTGAAGTGGAGGACGGCAAGGAGGCGAGGTTCTGGTGTTACAGGTGTGGCTTTACCCACGTCCTCCGCTTGCCACAGATAGCTGACGAGTTCTACGCCTACGACAGACTCATAATGACTATTGAGGGGCAGACATCAACTAGTCAGCCCCGCAACATGTAGCCTCTCCTCTACCCACCCCTCGGGCCACCACATTACATCCTCCTCCACGTTTTCAAAAAAAGAATGAAAAATGAAAAAACAAAAAATAAAATTTTATTTACGATTTTTACTTGACAGACTAGTTTGAAAAACAAAAAATAATGAAATTATTTATTGTTCACAAAAAATAACACTTTATTTACTATGTATAAAATTTATTTACAGACGCACGGTGCACGAAGTTTATTAACCTCAAAAACAAAATATATTTTGGTGGTGGCAAAAAACCACCACCAACCGCACACACATTAACGTGTGTGTGCGGCATGGTGAGGGGGCCGTGGCCGCCCTGAGCCACGGCCCCCAATGAACCGTGCACAGGCAGGGTGTCGGCGACCCGGCCAGGGCGGCGACCGATGACGCGGCCATGAATCCCCACGACGGGGCAGGGGACGTGTGTGTCCGCCGAGAGGTTGACCCCGCCTCTACCCACCGTGCGTGCGGTGGGGGGAGCCGTCCCTAAGGCCGGGGCCGGCAAGCATCACGAGGATGAGGCATTCTACCTTCTAGCCGTTGGTGGCTACGGGGTAGGATGCTGACTCTGTGCGTGTTGCGTCTGATGAGAGGCGGGCGCCCCGCGGGTGCCCCACCCGCCCCTGACCGGTGGGCGGAGGCCCGGGACAATGAAGTCCGCCGGTATCCGCTCCCGGGTAAGGCCCGGGCCGAACTCGGGAGGCCCGAGGCGCGGCACGCACGGCGGCGGTCGGGGTGTCTATATGCGCATAACACAAATAAAGAAACAAGATAATTGCTGTAACATCTTCAAGAGAGCCGCCGTCCTTTCTGAAGCGAATCAAAATCACTTAATTTTTTAAAAAGAAGCCGGGGGTCTAAATGTATTATATGATAAGAACTCTTAAGTTTAAGTCTTTTAGTTCGTACAAGACGGTCATAATAATTTCGCCAAGGATCCGCAAAAAACTGCCAAACTATGTGAGCACAAAACAGCGAAAACAGTACAGGATAGTGCCGATAGCAGACATATTCGCTAAGACGCCGCGCGCAGTAGTGTACGACAAGTGGATGAGTGAAGAAGAGTTCATTGAAATGATGAGAAACGCTATTGAAAAGACGTACAAGTGTGAGGAGACTAGACAGAAGTATATCAGCAAACTCGAAGAATTAATTAAGATTGCCAGGACTCCGCACATGCCAGTGCAGCAGGTGACGTGCGTGGAATTGATGTCCGACGTGCCGCCAAACTACATTCTAGAGAAGGCACTTAATCACTGTGAAATAAATAGTGATTATGCGTTCTATGTATACAAGAACAGTTATCATGTTGTTGACTACTATCGCTTCAAAACAATCGTAATACGACGTTGCGACATGTTTAGTTACAATGACCCTGCGAGAATCAAGAACATACTGCGAGCAGCACTCAATGCACTGTTGGAAGCAGAGCGAAACAACAGCAAGGTAGCGGAGTTCTTACGCAAGCACTCTGACTTTGTTGAGACAATCAAAATTATTATTGCTGACATATCCATCCGCTACTCAATTGACTCTGAGTCCACAAAAACTCAAAACTTATTTTTTATGTAGAAAATATTTATGCGGGGGATGTGCATGTGTCTGACTGGCGTAATAATAAACAGTTCACGATACATACATCCGCACATGAAGAGCATGTTGCTGAACGGGATGAAAGCTAATCCGCACGGCTTCTATTTGTTCAGTGTATCGCCGGACGCATACATAAGAACCGTCGACTACTTCGAGTACTTAAGCGTTTTCAACAAAGTGATACCGAGTGCGAGGTTCGTGCACTTCCATTTCAGATATGCAACGTCAGGCCTGGTGTCGCGGGAGAACGTTCATGGATGGCTTGTTGACAAGTACTACATAACGCACTACGGTTCAGTGTCTGCGTACGCAAACGATCCTGTCTACTGCGACACACGTATTTTGGTGATGAAGGATCAGGTCTTCAGGGATTTGCTTGGTGCCGGCGACTTCAAGGCACTCTACAACTATCTGTTAGAGAAGGGATTCTACGGCACTATGTTCGCCGTCTCCACGAATGCGGACAAGGTCTACGCCATCTCTGCAAGCGCTACAGTATATTACGCTAATATTGACGGCGTAATGTATGCGATAAGTGGAACTATGCTGTGGTGGGATCGACTGAAGATATGGAGAAAAATGAAGAAGGTGTCTAACGGTGTTTTCGCGGTGAAGAAAGACGGCGTAGTAGAGATATTAAAGCGTGAACGACGCTAAAGGCATATTTTAAACATTATAACAATTATTTTTTGATGGCGGTAGCGGGGGTGAAACGTATGGTGGATTGGTCATTCCTTAGCAATCCGAGGCTGAGGGGCATTGTCGAGAGGGCGTTACAGCACGTCAAAAGGCTTGAGGCTGAGGGCAAGACGTGGAGAGACTTTGAGTTGCATGACATTAGGGCGGATTGGTGGGACGTCAGGAAGCTAGTGTATGACTACGAGGTGTTCGAAATCACGTATAAGTCGAAATCGCACACATTTTACAAGTTCGCCGTGCCAGTGGAAGAGGTAGAGAAACGTCTTAACGAGTATAAGGCTGTTGAGGAAAGCAGTATTGAGCTTAGCGAGGAGAGGAAAGTCAGTGACATACCGCCGGACTTCTGGGAGACTGTCGAAGGATATGACGACATAAAAGAGATATTCCTAGCTAGTTTAAGAGCCGAGCCCGTACACATACTACTTGTCGGGCCGCCGGGCACAGCTAAATCACTAATGTTGATGGAGGTTGAGAGGTTGGCGGGCAGTGTATTTATTACCGGCGGGTCGTCTACGAAGGTGGGCATCAGGGACCTACTCCTCGACAGGAAGCCGAGGATACTCATAATCGACGAGATAGACAAGATCAGTAACGCCGACGACATAAGCGTGCTACTAACGCTGATGGAGAGTGGCAGAGTGATAGTCACGAAACATAAAGAGCACAGGGAGGAGAGGATGAAGACGTGGGTCTTCGCCGCCGCGAACACCACCAAGCGCATGCCGCCGGAGTTGCTGGACAGGTTCCAGATATTTTACCTCAAACCGTATGACAGCGAGACACTGAAGCGTGTCATAGTGAAGTGCCTGACGAGGCGTGAGAGCATTGACGAGGAACTAGCTAAATACATTGCCGAGAAGATAGTCAGTCATAACAGCACGGTTAGGGATGCGATACGACTAGCTAGGCTGGCGAGGAACAAGGAGGAGGTGGACAAGTACCTGACAATCATCAGGAAGTATAGGCAACCTTTGGCAGTATAGTCACTTTTTATTTAAACCGACTTAATCCGGGGTGTATTAGCTTCCAGGCCGAAGTACTTTTATAAATTCTTTTGTAGTAGATCTTATCGGGGACACCGCATGGGAACCCTGTTCGACATACTGTTCATTTTATTACTAGTGATATTGCTGTTCACGATATGCTATGCCATGTTCAGAAACGCATGGCAATGGTTTCTCCTGTCCATGAACGACAATGGTGATAAGTAGTGAATATTATGGAGCAGGTCATTGACTGGCTGAGGCGAAGCAGATATGTTGACTTTGTGAACGCTAGAAAAATAGCCAGACGTTTCGGCGTCGACGGCAAGACAGCTGGGCACGTCCTCAGGAAACTAACACAGCAGGGATACATAATGATTTACAAGCGCAGAAGGGGCAGGTTCAACATATATAAAGTGAACAAGTACTTGTTGAGGAGGTGCGGGGCGCCGAAGCCAAGTCGATGAGTAGCGAAAATTATTTGTTTACTTACATTTTTTACACTTATTTACAATTGTATGTTGCCGACAGATGTAAATTATTCTAAATTGACCTCCGGCACCAGGGATTCTATATCCCCGACCCCGTGTGGGTCACAGCATTGCCTGATGAGTGGCGAAAATTATTTATTTACTTACGTTTTTTACATTTATTTACAACTGTCTGGATCCGATCGACCGTAAATAATTCTAAATATGCGGCGGGGTTTTATAACTCTAACAAGGTGGTCCAAAATGATAAAGTGGTCACAAGTCGTTAAGATTGCACTTAAGGAGGCAAGAGACTACTACGACAAAAATAGGATGCCACTAACGCTTAGAGGACTGTTCTACATTCTCGTTAGTAAAAACATCATACCGAATACAAGGACGTCATATGGATCGCTAAGTGCAGCGTTAGCAAAAGCAAGGTATGAAGGACATTTCCCGTGGTATCTAATACATGACAAGGTCAGGGAAATTTCGTGGGGCGACGTGGGTTACAGCATTGCCGACGCCGAGAAGGTGGTCGAGGACTTAAAGAATTTGACGCCCGAGCAAAAGGAGGAGATCCTGAAACAGTACCTGCAAGCAAAGTACACCGTCAGGCTGGCGCAGTGGGAGGGACAGAAGCACAGGGTAATGATTGTCGTTGAGAAAGACGCACTATACGACATAGTGAGGAATATAGTCAGACATCAACTTGGATGGGACATCACCATAACCTTCTCACGCGGATTTGAGTCAGCGACTCACGCAAAAGAAGTGGCTGATTGGATCAAGAGGATGAAGGGCAATAATATTGTGCCGGTCATCCTTCTAATATATGACTTCGATCCGAGTGGTGAGTACGCAAGCATAAGGGACTTCATGTTCCGTGTGCTACTGTTGGCAAGGGGCAAGCAGATCGACAAGTTACTGAGTGAGTGGCTCGGCGCCAAAGACGACGAGGAGAGAAGGAAAATACTTGACGGTCTGACGAACGAGGTAGGAATCCAGTGGAAGAAGATAATGTTAACATGGGACCAGGTGAACAAATACAACATACCGCCGACACCAGAGAACGAGGAGGTGATTAAGAAACTGCAGAGGGACCCGAGAAAGAAGTGGTTCATGGAAAAATACGGCAACCTATATCAGGCGGAGGTGGACGCACTGCTAGCGCTGAACATTGACGAGGCAAAAAGGATTATCGACGAGGCAATACGGCAGTACTTCGACGCGAAGATATACGAACAGGTAAAGGCCAGGGAAGAGGAGCTCAGGAGGAAGGCGGAGGAGCTCATAAAGTGACTAAACTAAAACACATGTTTTTTAACTAAAAAAGTCTCGGGGACTAGATTTTGAATCCGTATTGCGTTTCAACCCATCTCTCATATAATTGCCATGTGATCGGACCCCATCCGTCGTCGTTCGTCTTCTCGTGCCCCAACTCCATCATCATCTTCTTTACCTCGTCGACAGTCAACGTCATGCCTAGCAGTTTCTGATGCGCCTCATACATTAATGTGACTAGCCCGGCCACGTGTGGGGTAGCCATGGAAGTCCCCTGTATCGGGCTGTATCTGTCGACTACTCCATCCCCTGCCTTATCTAGGAGGTTTACTATAGCACTGTCTATTCCATGATCAGGTATGCCGCCCCCTGGTGCCACCACGTCCGGCTTAATCCTGCCGTCTTTTGTCGGCCCACGGGAGGAGTACGGGGCTATCTCGCCGCTAATCGGGTCGTAGGCACCCACGGTCAACACGTCTTCTAGCCAACCGGGCGTGGCGATGGTGCCCGGCTCGGGCCCCTCATTTCCTGCTGCAACAACAGGTATTATGCCATGCTCGACTACGTCCCTGAAGACCCTGAAGAACGGATCCTCCTCCTGTGTCGCTGTCTGCACATTGCCACCGAGACTTAGTGACATTACGTTTACACCTTCCTTAACGGCCAGTTCAATGCCCTTAATTATCGAGGAGTCTGACCCGACGCCAATCACGAAACCCAGTGTCTTGACAGAGTATAGTGTGCTTTCGGGCGCAACACCCTCGCACAAGACGTCCTTGCCAGCCAGCCTAGATTTTACTTCTGACTTGCCGAGACGACCAGCAATGCATGCTGAACACCAGGTGCCATGGCCGTTAGTGTCAAAGAGACCTCCAGTATATACCGTCATGTTCTTATATACTCTGCCCCTGAGCTGTTCGTGCACGGTCGAGGTCCCAGTATCTAAGACTGCGACCTTAACGCCCCGTCCCTTGAAATCCTTACTGTTTGCGATGTCGGCACCAATGACTTTCTTCGTCCAATACGTTGTTGTGAAGGTTATTGTCTTCTTTTTGATGGCATGCCTTATCGTGTAGATCCCTTCGGGCGGGACCGTTGGGTACTGCAGTGCGTACTTTAGTTCATCACTATATATCCTGACCACACGCCTGTCCTCAGCTAGGTCAAATATCACCTCACGTGGCAGTATCATCGAAAACATGTTGAACAGTGATATAATCCTTGTCTCGAACAGTGGCAACTCTATCTCGCCCAACACCTTGTCAACAATATTCGGAGTAAGCCTAAACTCATATTGCCTGACCTCCTCGAACAGGTCGACCAGCTTGTTCGGGTAAACTTCCACAATTACGGGCGTCGCCACCCTGTTCTGCGCCCTTCTCAAGGCCAGTCTCGTCAGACGCACCTTTAACACCAGATTTAAATATCTGTAATACATTTAATAATCGGATGTCTATGCCACTGCGTGACTGGCTCCAACTGTTCCGTGCGCATACCGCACCGGCGACAGTGCTTGCGCTCGTGACGCCATATATAATTGCTGGGGGCACAGATCTACTAACAATGATACTACTCTTCATCATTGGACATGCGATACACTACTTTAGTTTCGGCCATAACACGCTAATGGATTACTGGCTAGATATAAATGATCCCAGCAAATCACACCACCCACTGCCGAGCGGCAGGATCAGGCTGTCGACCGCGACAGAGGTAGTCTTGTATGGCCAGATAATCACGTTCGTAGTCGTTATGCTTATGTGCATTCACTTCTCAAATAATCCCGTGCTGTCGCTGTTCTTCCTGGGCATCTACCTAAGTTTTGGCCACGGATACAATGACGGTCTAGATCATAGATCACTTCACTCGTGGTTCCCAATATCTGCATGCTATGCGGGCTTTGTATTAATAACATACACGTTCGTCAGGGGTCTTGACGTGGTCGCGGCACTTATCGCACTGTGGGCGTTCATTGCTGAGGTGTATGACATTGCCTTACTAGGTAATGTGAAAGACCTCTGGAATCCGGCCGAAGAAGTCAACCTGTTGAGGAGATACGTAACTAACACATATTATGTTATGGCGGACGGCAAGACAGTCATCCAATCATATACGTTAAGGAAAGACGTCGTGCTATTCTTCTGGATGCTGAGGGGCATCATCAATACCGCAATCCTGTATATGCTGTTGTCGACGCTGGGCCTGCCCCTGATGAACTACGTGCTGATGACTGTCTTAACGGCCATGGAGATGTTCAGCATTACCCTCATTGCCACCAACCTGATTAGGGGTGACTACAGCAGGGATGAACTACTGTCGCTTTTCGGGCTGAACGAGGCGGTCGAGTTCTTCAGGTTCACTGCCTTGACACCGTTATGGGCGGCCGGCCTTCTCATCACGTATGGGCTGACGTATTTCGTCACATTCAACAAGTATCTGTGGGGGACTAGGCTTGGGCCAAAAGTATAAGGAGTTGAGGATAACTAAGAGGGAGTTAATGATTAAGTCACTGCTGTATAGATTTTGGACCGTCATATTTGAGGTCGTGCTCGCCTCGATACTCATGTATGTCGACATAACCAATCTTTACGTGTATATCGTGTTAGTGAACACCATTAAGGTCGTGGCGTACTTCGGCTACGACCTTGGATGGTTCAGCTTCGTCCACAGGCCCGGCGTCCTAAAAATATTTAAGAGGTGGTTCAGGGTCGATGATCAGACATCATAAGTTGATTGACTATATCTTCCTACTAAGGCCGTTCACGCTGCTGGCTCCAGTGCTGGTCGGCGCCCTCCTCGTGCTGGCGGTCGACGGACTGACGGTTCGGGCACTGACCAAGGGCGTTACTGTTGGTGCAGCACTTGCCCTGGCCCAGGCATGCGGACAAGTAATCAATCAAGTGGCCGACGCCGAACTAGACAGGCTGATCAAGCCCTACAGACCAATACCGTCGGGCAAAGTAACTAAGGAGGAGGCGCTAGGCATCTCCTACCTGTTGGCGATTATTGCCGTCGGCCTATCGTTCACAGTGTCAACATACTTCGGTTTAATGATCTGCGTCATGCTGTTCTTTGCCGTGTTCTACTCGCTTCCGCCCCTGTCCCCGAGGAGGGTTAATGCGGTGCTGAATCTCTTGTGGGTCGCTTTTTCCAGGGGGTTCCTGCCATTCATCTCGATTATGGGCATCAGTGGATGGCAGTACGCCGTCCTAGGACTTATGTGGTGTCTCGGCTGGCAAGGCACTAAGGACGTGCCGGACTCAGACGCCGACAGGCTATACGGCATTAAGACAATAGCTAATACTTATGGCGTCGGTGCACTGAGGGCCCTGTCAACATTAATGACGCTACTGTTTGCGCTTGCCGCAACATACTTCAGTAAGCCACTATTCCTTGCGCTGGTCGTTCTCGGGTTTTACGGCATAGCGAACTACGACAGGCCCTGGAGAGGGGAAAACACTGTTTCGTGGGCAGTGTTCTATATTGGCTTGAGCCTGGTGCCGGTCTTAACCTTAATGCATATCGTCTTTTTTTCATAGCTAATCACTTTAATTTATTTATGTATTACAGGTAACAACTTGTCGGTGGGAAAACATGAGTTACGTAGAGGAGATAAGAAAAAGGATACAGGAGTTGAGGGAGAGGTTGAGGTCCAGGAGACCACTTGCCGGCGAAACTGTATTGCGTGGTGAGCCCGGCAAGTTAATTGGTGGTGGCAAGATAATAGAGCAGGTCAGTCAGGGGATAGACAAGATAATTTCTATCGCAAGGGAGAAGAGGCCGAACATCATACCGACCGTGCTAGAGAGGATTAAGACGTATGAGCCGGGGCGCAGAATAAAGGAACTAGTCCCTATGCCTGCCCAACCAACCCCTGAGGCCGCACCGCCACCTGCGGAGACCTACAAAAAAGTGCTTAGGGAGTAGGGGGCTAGAGGAATGACGTCCCTTACGTCCTATCTAAGAACACATGCAGAGAAGCAAATAGAGACAATAAAGAGGTTCTTGACGACACCTATGGGTATTTATGAGTTTGCGGACGAACTGATAAAGAATAGAAGAGCGCTTATCATGGGGGTATTAAGGGGCGCAAGAGCAACCACATACGCCAGTCCCTTCACAACCAGGATCTTGAGGGAGTAGCGATGGCCTTTGTCTCAACCCTTATTACGTGGCCGATAACGCAAGCCATTGCCGCCCTAACGGAAATAGATGAGGTTTATCAGGAGAAATTACCTGACGGGAGAATTAAGGTCACGTTCGTCACCACTGGCCTCTATCCAACGCTGGCCAAAGCCAAGACATGGCTTTGGGCGATATTCGGCGTCCCCGTGCAGAGGATTGAGGAGTTTAGTGTCGAGGAACTGCAGAAAGGCCCGATACTGAAGAGATACAGGATTACTGTCGTTCTAAGTCCATTCGGTCCTGGCCTGCTTAGACGGGGCCCTGGATCGCCCGGGCAAGTATTGCCGCTGGCCAGGAGATCAAAGATTTACTGAAAACCGAAAACGTTTTTTTAGTTTTCCAGACAAGACGTTTTTTAGTGTAATACAAGGACTGTCCATGGTGTTAGGAGTTGGAGGCGGGGAGTAAATTACGCTTCGTCAAAGAAGATCCATGGATTGCTAAGACATTAAGACAGTATAGGCCTGCAAAGGTGTTGCCCGCAGACCTCCATGAATGGTTCTGGGACTGGATCGAGGACGTGGGCACCATGATGCGGAGCAGGGAGATGATGGTCAGTTACGTTGCTTCATTGATTTACTCCTTGCTTGAGTTAGGGATTCTCGGGGCACTAACTACTCTGTTTCCAGACACCATCATATCCAAGCTAATCGAGCGCAAGGCATTCCTCCTGAGAGGTAGGTAATGGATGAACGTGAATGAGTTGGCACGTATTATGGCCGAACACCCGTGGCTGAAGAAGCCCAAGTTCGTGTTCATGGTCAAGGAGCGCGTGTATGGTGTTGGCGACGGGTACTTACTAATATTCAAGGGCGCCACACCGGAGGGCTACGATGACAGAATCGCCTTAACGCCCGACGCAGACGACGTGACAGTGGTCCACGAAATGCTTCACCTGATGGGCCTCAGGGAGCTAGGTGCGTATGCTTTGGCGCCAATGCTGAGGAAGGTGAGGAAAGTAGTGCCTCCAGTAGTTAAGCGTGAGGTTAGGTTGCGTAAGGTCGGCGACCCGCATCCGTCGGTCGAAGTATATGAGGTGGTGTTAGACTAAACATTTTAATGTATTACATGTCTTTATCAAGGTGATAAAACATGAGTACGCCCATATTGGATAGGATAACTAGCATAATAGGGGAGGGCCCGATACTAAGGAAGGTAAAGGACGTGGTGAAGAAGGTAAAGAGCAAGGCGAAAGAAATAATAGGGAGGTAACATCACAGCATCCCACTATAATATAGAGGTGGTGCAATGAGTGAGTTTAGAGGCGAGTTTAGAGAAGCCTTAGTCAGGTTTTACCCTACGACAGTCAAGTTGCCCTTGTGGGCCAGACCCTTTGCACTTAAGAAAGCAATATCCTCTCTTAGGATATCAGATGTGTCCGTGAAACTTATTAACCGTAGTTTCACGCTGAAGGGCTTAATGAGGTCCCCTTATCGGCCCGACATAAGGCCAGCCCTAGACCCTGCGGAGTTAATTACTGACATCAGGGCAATAGCCTCGGTTGACGGCACTGAAATTGTTGAGTGGATGCAGATAAGTGCTGCGGAGAACATAGTCATGCAGGCAAGGATAGCGGAGTATAACGCCATCGGCTCTCAAATGATTGGACAGTCCGGTGACTCATACATACCGGGCGTCGTCGTCGAGGACCTAAAGTTTCAGTCAGTGACGGCCGCAAACGTAAGTTCAAGTGGATATGGTGTTGTCGTAACACCAAGGGGTAATTTCAACGTCCCTACTCTAGGGAAGAGTACCGGTGTATTCCGTGACCTCCTTACTTGGGGCTCAATAAGTTATGTCGGGGCATTACAGTGGACCGGCAACCTCCTGAAGTGGAAGTCACTGGCCTCCACACCCATCAGGGAGGTTGTCGGCTTCTACATGGACAGTAAAGGCAATACAGCGCCTCAATTCTTCGTGCAGCAACCGCCTAGACCGGCACTAACCGTTACCGTAAGGCAGGTTATAGAGAGTAATGACAGGCAATCCATAACCATAAACTTCCGTGATCCTACGGATTATACGAGCATCTTATCTACAAAACGCTTTGATGTGGCCGCCGGGCAGTCACAGATCACCTTCACTCTCTCCGCCTTCCCATACGTGCCGCCCGTCATAGCTGAGATACAGCCCGAGAACAACAAGTCGACCAAACTAGATGAGTATGTGGTGACGTAGCGCTGATAGAGGAGCTGGCATACAACTTCCTGCGCAGTGGCAGACTACCGACCATACCGAACACTAGGCCGTTAGCGGAGTTATTGACCGAGGCCGTCAGGAACAGGCAAAGGGCGAATACACTAATACTGAACCGCATATTTTTCCTTAGGTCACAAAAACCCCACAAAGTAGTATCTATTACTCAGTCTAGGCTTGAGGGCTACAGGACGGTAATTAGGAATGCGTATATAATTAAGTCGGGCGACGAACTTAGGTTTAGGTGTCGCTACACGTATAGTGGCATGGCACCGGACATAGTAGTAGTGCAGCAAAGCATTGA
>Ga0209821_100018_pt1 | contig 45882 bp, 40 predicted proteins | sample SSWtaG_3_FD_184118 | JGI IMG/M metagenome (GOLD analysis project Ga0209821, IMG submission 184118) | Hot spring microbial communities from Sandy's Spring West, USA to study Microbial Dark Matter (Phase II) - SSWTFFsm_matched (SPAdes)... | ecosystem: Environmental > Aquatic > Thermal springs > Hot... | reverse complement strand
TCTTCTCCTTTTCCGCCCCAAAGCATGTGAAGGATACTTTGAAAGAAATAGCACCAAATGTCTACGGAGTTTTTGGAGTTTATGAGCAGGTGAGCGTTAAAAACAGGGGGTTTATATCAAACGCCTACTTTGTGATAACTGAGGATGGTGTGATCGTTTTTGATGCATTGAGCACTTATAAACTTGGTAAGGAACTTTTGGAAACCATAAAACTTAAGACAAACAAGCCTGTAAGGTTTTTGATAATTTCCCACTACCACACAGATCACTTTTACGGTGCAAAGGCCTTTAAGGAGGTAGGGGCGGTAATCATATCCCATCCCCACGCGTTGGACTACTTGAGTGATGACGCATCTACAAGGATGTATAAGGCAAGGGTGGATGTGCTTGGAAAAGAGCTTATGGAGGGCACCAGTTTGGTAGCTCCGGACATTGTCACTGACAAAGGCTTGACTATTTTTCTCGGTGGGGAGAGGTTTGAGGTTTATCACTGGTGCAAGGCCCACACAGATGGGGATATGGTCCTTTGGCTACCTTCAAGGAAGATCCTTATCTCAGGGGATATAGTTTTTGGGGGTAGGGTACCCTTCTTGGGTTCTGGAAATTCAAAGACTTGGATAGACTGCCTGGACAGGATCCTTGAGCTGGAGCCGGAGATACTTTTGATCGGACATGGCGAGCCTCTGATTGGAAAGGAGAACATAAGAAAACAGGTGCTAATGACCAAGAAATACATCCAAGATATAAGGAAGGTTGTTAAAAAACTTTACGAGAAGGGTTTGGACGTGGAGGCTGTGCGTTCTATGGCAAATCAGGAGATGTTAAACATAGACCCCACCTATTCCCAACTTCCTGTCTTTTTCCAGGTCAACTCCGTAAACGCCTATCACCTTTACTTTGAAATAGAGAAAGAACTGTTCCTTGAAGGAAAGTAAAATATACTTGTGAAAGTAGTGATCTTAGAAGAAGGTGCGGACCTTGATGCCCTGTCAAGTGCTTACGGGGTTTTACTTTTGTATGAAGACGCATACCTGCTTAAACCTTCCCTTCTGTCCCGAAGGGCAAGCGAGGTGTTCAAAAGGTTTAGGGATAAGTTTAGGATTTTAGACCACCTCCCTGATAGGTTTGAGCTCGTCCTGGTAGATTCTCACAATGTGGAAGACTATAAACTTCCAGGTTTGGAGGAAATATACATATACGATCATCATCCCAAGGCTCCAAAAGGGTTTAAAGGTAAGGTGGATACGGTTGGAAGTGCAACAACGCTGATTGTAGAAGAGCTTCAGAGGTTAAACAAAAGCATATCTCCAGAAGATGCAACCATATTAGCCTTTGGCATATACGAGGATACGGGTAGTTTGACTTATGAGGGAACCACAGAAAGAGATGCGTTAGCTTTAGCTTGGCTTTTGAAAATGGGTGCCTCTTTGAGGACTATAAGAGAATACCTTAGGGAAAGCTTAAGTAGAGATGAGATAGATTTTTTAGCTAAAAGTTTGACTGCAGTTGAAAAACTTTTCTTAAATGGTTCCAAGATAACTATCTTTGTTCTAAAGTCCGAAGATTATAATCCCGAATTTTTGCAGGTCATATACAGGTTAGAGGACATAAAAGATTCAGACGCCTTTTTTGTCATAGTCTCTGCGGGAAGCAAAACTTACCTTTTTGGTAGAGGATTAAAAGATAAATTTGACACTTCAAAGGTTTTGGAGGTGTTTGGAGGAGGAGGTCACTCCTTTGCCAGTGCGGTAAAGTTAGAAAACGTGGAGGCAGAGAGAGTCAAAACCATCTTGGTGCAGGTGCTAAAAGGAGAAAACCCTGCCATAAAGGTAAAGGATGTTATGAACACTCCAGCCTTTGCAGTCAAAGAAGATCTTACAGTAGAGCAGGCTCTTTTTGAACTCACGAAAAGAAACTATGCAGGTGCTCCTGTGGTAGACGAGAAGGGCAGATTGGTGGGTGTAGTTTATAAGAAAGTGCTTCTGAAGGTTCATAAGCTCTTTCCTTTAAGGCAAGTAAAGGACTTTATCCAGTCTGACTTTCACACTCTCTCCACAGAAGATTTTATATGGGATGCGGAGAAGATCCTTTCTACTTTTGGTGAGAAGTTAATACCGGTGTTAGAAAATGGCAAGCTGGTTGGTGTGGTTACCCGGTTAGACTTGATGCAGGCTATAAGAAGACAAACTCAGCCCTTAAAGTCTTTGCATAAAAAGGTAAAGCTTCCTTCAAAAGTGGAAGAAATAGCAAAGAAGGTAGGCGAAGTTTGTAAAGAGCTTGGCTTTAGAGGATACCTTGTAGGGGGAGTTGTCAGAGACATACTTATGGGAAAAAATATATGGGACTTGGACTTTGTTATAGAAGGGAATGGCTTAGAAACTGCCAAAAGGGTGGCACAGCTCTACGGTGTAAATATCCATCCCTTTCCCCAATTTGGAACGGCCCACTTGAAAGTGGGAGATTTTAAGCTTGAGTTTGCCACCACAAGAAGGGAAACCTATCCCCATCCCGGCGCCTATCCTGAAGTGGAGCCAGCTTCCATAAAAGAGGACCTTCTAAGAAGGGACTTTACCATAAACGCTATGGCTATATCAGTCATGGAAGAGGACTTTGGAACGCTCATAGACTACTTTGGAGGACTAAGGGACTTAAAGAATAAGTTAATAAGAATACTACATCCCCTTAGCTTTGTGGAGGACCCTGTTAGAATACTCAGAGCCTTGCGCTTTGCAGGTAGGTTTGATTTCAAGTTGTCCAAAAGCACTGAAAAGGCTTTAAAAAATGCTTTAGCCTTAGGTGTTATTAAGCACGCGTCAAAGGGCAGACTTTTAAACGAGTTAAAGCTTGTGTTCAGAGAGGAGAAACTTCTCAACATTCTAAAGCTGTATAGAGAGTATGGGATCTTAGAACAGTTGATAGAAGGCTTCCAATGGACACCTAACTTAGAGGCTAAGCTGGAAAAGTTGAGGGAGATTGTTTCATGGCATCATATAGAATTTGCAGACAGAGCTATAGAATACGGCTGGTTATATCTAATAATACTTTTGGAAGATGTAAATGGGGAACATTTTTTGGTAGGAATGAGTGCGCCAGGCTGGGTGAGGGAGCTATACAATCTATACAAAACTCAAGCCATTCAAATAATAAGAAAACTCCAACAAGCTAACAAAAATTCCGAAATCTACTTGGTCCTAAAAAAGCTTCCTGAGCCTTTTTACCTACTTATTGCCCTTGACGAGAGAGTAAGACAGAAAGTAGTTTTATACATGGAAAAACTCAGTAAAGTCAAGGTGGATGTGTCAAAGTTTGCAGGTCTAAAGGGCAAAGAGTTAGGAATGGCTATAGAATTGGAAAAGCTAAAACTAATGGATAGTATATAATTTCATCCATGGAACTTGAGAAGCTTCCAATAGTTGAGTTTGAAGCACCGATAGTTGAAATCAAAACTGAAACGCCCACCACAAAAACCCTTGTTTTTGATATAAGCGATGTAGAGTTTAACTTCTATCCAGGCCAGTATGTTATGCTTCAGGTCCCCTATCCACCTACAGGGGAGATATTAAAGAGAGCCTATTCTATAGCCAACTCTCCCGCTAAAAAAAATTTATTAGAGCTTACCATAAAGCGCACGCCCCAGGGAAAGGCTTCGGTTATCCTTACGCAGGAAGTTAAAGTAGGAGACCGATTTAGAATAAAGGGTCCTTACGGAAAGTTTGTATGGCTACCGGAAATTTCCAAAAACATAGTGCTCATAGGAGCAGGTAGTGGTATAGTGCCACTTATGTGCATGCTAAGGTATATAAGAGATTCCTCCCTTTCTGACGTGTCCGCTACACTTCTTTATTCAAACACCCACTACGAAGAGATCATATACAGAGATGAGCTTGAGGCTATGAAAGGCCTTCCTAACATCAAGATAGTTCATACTCTTACAAGGGGCGCACCTGAAGGTTGGAATGGTTATACTGGAAGAATAAACGAAGACATGATAAAAAAGGAAGTTGGAGAACTAAGCGGTAAAGTTTATTACCTGTGCGGTCCTCCAGCTTTCGTTGATGATATGAGCTCCATTCTTGAAAGGTTGGGTGTGGATAAGGACAGTATAAGAAAAGAAAAATACGATTGAGTTTTGAAGACGAAGACTTGAAAAATTTTCACAAAATTTTCATAAATTTTGTTATAATCTGGTAATAAGGAGGTAGGAAAATGAAAAAGGTATCTTTAGCACTACTACTAATGGGCGGTGTAGTGTTTGCTGAAAGCAAGCAAGAAAAGCCGTTGGATCCATGCGGTAGCCCAAAGGAGGTTTATTCAAAGTATATGCTGGACAAGTGCTATGAGGGATACTTTAAAGCTATAATGGAGGCAAAAAAATCTGCGGAGGAGGCTCTGAGAGTGGCAAATGAAGCAAACAGAAAAGTTAGCGATTTAGAAAGAAGGGTGGGGAAACTTGAAGGTATAGCAGACGATCATGAGAGAAGAATAAGGGCATTGGAAGGAAGAAAAGTGGAAGTGCCTAAACCCGAAGTGGGACCTTACAAGTGGCAATTGGAAGAGGTAGGCACCGTGTATTTTGATTTTAACAAGTTCAACATAAAACCTTCGGAGGCAAGTAAATTAGACGAGATAGTTGGCAAAGTAAAAGACTCGGGTAAGGAAGTGTTGGTGGTTGGGTTTGCGGACAAAAGAGGACCCTCCAACTACAACTTTAATCTCTCAATGTGGAGAGCTCAGATGGTTGCCAGCTACTTAGCCCAAAAAGGTGTAGATATAGGCAAAATGAGGATAGCATCTTACGGAAAAGAGGTGGCAGATTTATTGGGTAAAAAATACTCTGATCAGAGAGCTGTTAAGGTATTCATAATACACTAACAAAAAAGTGGGGCAAATGCCCCACTTTATGCCCTTTCCTCTCAAATTGGTATAATTTTTAACTTCATGCTGGATAAGATCAGGAACTTCTCCATCATTGCCCACGTTGATCACGGCAAATCCACTTTGGCAGACAGGCTGTTGGAATTTACGGGTGCTGTCTCAAGGAGGGAACTAAAAGAACAGATGTTGGATACCTTAGAGATAGAAAGGGAGAGGGGGATAACAATAAAGCTTCAAGCGGTTAGGATGGAATACAAGGGACACGTTCTTCACCTTATAGACACGCCGGGGCATGTGGATTTTTCTTATGAGGTTTCTCGTGCTTTAGCTGCTTGCGAAGGGGCGGTGCTTTTGGTAGATGCCACTCAGGGCATAGAAGCCCAGACGGTAGCTAACTTTTGGAAGGCTGTGGAGCAAGATTTAGTTATCATACCAGTTATAAACAAAATAGACCTTCCCGCAGCTCAGCCAGAGAGGGTAAAAAAACAAATAGAAGAAATATTAGGATTAGACCCAAATGATGTTATCCTTGCCTCTGCAAAGGAAGGCATAGGTATAGAGGAGATCTTAGATGCAATAATAAAGCGCATTCCACCTCCAAAGGGTGATCCTCAGGCACCTTTAAAGGCTCTTATTTTTGACTCCTACTATGATCCCTACAGGGGAGCGGTAGCCTTTGTCAGAATTTTTGATGGAGAGGTAAAGCCTGGCACGAAGATAAGACTTTTTTCAACGGGCAAAGAGTTTGAAGTTACAGAAGTGGGTGCGCAGACGCCCAAAATGACCAAGTTTGAAAAGTTGTCTGCAGGTGAGGTAGGATACATTGCAGCATCCATAAAGGATGTGAGGGATATAAGAGTGGGGGATACGATAACTGATGCAAAAAGACCTGCAAAGGAGGCAGTGCCAGGATTTAGGCCCGCAAAACCTATGGTCTTTGCGGGGCTTTATCCTTCTGAAGGATACACCTTTGAAGAGCTGAGGGATGCTTTGGAAAAGTACGCTATAAACGACGCTGCGCTGTATTATGAACCAGAGAGTTCTCCAGCCTTAGGTATGGGCTTTAGGGTGGGTTTTCTGGGACTTTTGCACATGGAGATCGTGCAGGAAAGGTTGGAGAGGGAATACGGCGTAGGTTTGATTACAACCGCACCAAGCGTCGTATACAGGGTTAGGCTTAAGAACGGGACAGTGAAGGAGATAAAAAATCCCTCTGAACTTCCGGAAAACTGGGGCTTGATAGAAGCTATAGAGGAGCCCTTTGTAAGTATAACCATAATCACACCGAAAGAATACGTAGGAAGTATTATGAACCTGTGTCAGGAAAAGAGAGGAGTACAAAAGAGCTTTAAGTATTTAGACCCAAACACGGCTATACTGGAGTATGACATGCCACTGAGTGAAATACTCCTTGATTTTCACGACAAAGTAAAAAGCCTTTCTAAGGGATATGCTTCTTATGACTACGAGTTTATAGGTTTTAGAAAGGAAGATCTGGTAAAGTTAAACGTGTTTATAAACAACGAGCCGGTGGATGCCCTTTCTTTCATAGTTCACAGAGATAAGGCTTACAGAAGGGCTCGGCAGATCGTAGAAAAGCTAAAGGATGTAATTCCAAGACAGCTTTTTGAGATTAAAGTGCAGGCAGGAATAGGCAGTAAAATAATAGCTTCTGAAAGAATACCACCACTGCGTGCCAACGTAACTGCCAAATGCTACGGAGGGGACATAACTAGGAAGAAAAAACTTTTAGAGAAACAAAAGGAAGGCAAAAAGAGGCTAAAGCAATTTGGAAAGGTAGAGCTTCCTCAGGAAGCTTTTCTGAGCGTGCTAAGGGTGGACTGAACATGGTAAAACTTCTTTACTTTGCCATCTTAAAAGAGAAGATAAGAAAGCAAGAAGAAGACTTAGATTTTGTTGGAAGCGTAAAGGAGCTCAGGAAAAAGCTTACAGAGCTATACCCCCAGCTAAAAGATGTTTTAAAGGTTTGCCTTTTTGCGGTAGATTACGAATATGTTGGAGAAGACTTCATACTCAAAGGGGGAGAAAAGGTAGCGGTAATACCCCCTGTTAGCGGTGGATAAAAAGGCACTGATAATCAGGTTTTCCTCTTTGGGTGATGTGGTTCTTACCTCTTGCCTTTTTCAGCCACTTATAGACAGAAGCTATAAACCATACTTGCTTACACATCCGCCTTATGGAGAAATCTTTAAGGACGATCCCAGGGTTGAAGTGATAGAGCTAAGAAAGGATGAACTTTTCAAAAACTTAGAAAGGCTTAAAGGTTTTGACCTGTATTTGGACATGCACAAAAACCTAAAGACTCTTTTGCTTAAGCTAATACTGGGTGGCACCTGGAAAAGCTATTCAAAAGAGAGCATAAGAAGAAGGCTTGCTATTAAGTTTAAAGCGTTTAGAACTCCCTACAGCGTGGTAGATTCTTACCTAAGAGCCATCGGAGAAAAGGGATATAGACCTTCCATCGTCCTGTCTGAAGATAGGCTCAACAGGTTAAAGCAAACTTACGGAGAGGGTTTTGTAGCCATATCTTCAGGAGCTAGATATAAGAAGAAGAGATATCCATATTTCGTAAAAGTGGCGGAAAAGTTAAGGAAAAAGGGCATTAGGGTAGTTTTTGTTGGGGCCCAAGGAGAGTGTGATGGTGTAGAGGATGCAGAAAACCTATGCGGAAAGCTTTCTTTAATAGACACAGCTGGGATTATAAAGCTTGCTAAGATTTTCGTGGGGAATGATTCTGGACTATTGCACATTGCAAGGGCTGTAAAAACCAAAGCGGTGCAAATATACGGGGGAACCCATCCTACCCTTGGTTTTTCCCTCTTTCCAGAAGAAGGAAAAGTTATCATAAAAAACTTACCATGTCAGCCCTGCACACTCCACGGAAAGGGAGAGTGTAAGTATAAGACCTATGAATGTTTAGAAATCCCGCCAGAGATTGTAGTAGATGAAATACTCAAACTAACTTCTCAAGAAGGGCATTAGCACCGCTTATCTTTTGATAGGCAGAGGAGATAACATAATAGAGCTGTTCACCTTCCGCTATAGTTAGATCATACAAAGTAAGACCAAGGTCCTTTAGTAGGTAGTATAGGGTTGAATACAGATTATCATCGAGTTTTTTTGTTGGGTCTGGAATGCTTTTGTAAATTTCAAGTACGTAATCGCACAGTCTCTTTATGGTGTTGGCTATGCTTTTAATTTCAGGATCGTGCTTGTATAGAGAAATCACCTCTTTGTATCTTTCCTCTATCTCTTTTGAAAGACTTCTAAATAGCATATCCTCCAATATCAGCACACTCTTCTCCATAGCGCTCTCCTAATTGAGAAAGATAATCAAGTTCTACAGATTTGCAAGCATAGACTCTATACGGTTTAATAGTTCTTCTAAGCTTTCTGTTTGTTCCACCCCTTCTATGTTGTATGTTTTGTAGCCTATGATCCTCTTATTAAGTATAAGAGCGTAGGCTATTTCAGAAAGTGTCCCCCAGTGTCCTCCTATGGCTATAACAAACTCCCCGCTAGCAACAACTATAGGGTTTCTGTTCCAGTTCATACCCGTGTTTATCCTAATATCCACGTAAGGGTTTGCTTCTTCCCCTGTGTAGGTAGTCATTATTCCCACAGTTAAACCCCCTTCCTCCTTTGCTCCTTTGCAAACCGCCTCCATAACACCACCCCTTCCACCACAGACCACTACCAAACCTTTTTTAGCTAAAAATCTACCCACCTGATATGCCACTTGGTATTCTTCCTCATTTGCCTGAGAGGATCCTATTACAGAAACAATTCTAAACATGTTTGATATATTTTATCTTCATCCCAAGATCCTCCACTGCCTGCCTAAACTCCTTGAACTTGAAAATTCTTCTATCGCACAGAATGATTGTGCCAAAATCTTGAGAGCTTCTCATCATCCTTCCAAGCCCCTGCCTGAACTTTATAAGCGCCTTCATCTTTTGATATTCAAAAGGCTCTTCCCCAATCTCTTTTAAGTATCTTATTCTGTGATAGGTAAGTGGATCCTCTGGGCTGTCAAAGGGAAGTTTAGCCATCAGTATTCCCTTTTCCCCCTTAACATCAATCCCAAACCAAAGACTGTCTAAGCCAACCAATGCCTTTATCTCTCCTTTTCTCAGAGCTTCAACGAGAAGGGACAATTTATCTTCCCCCTGTAAAGCTATACCTTCTTCGTCTCTAAAAAGATTTAGTTGTTCCTTGTTTGTTAGCAGGGCTAAGACTCTATCGTGAAGAGTTCTTAGTTTTTTGTAGGCAAGTTTTAGACACAGTTCCCACTCTTCTTTCTCCTTTGGGTTTGCGTTATAAACTACAAACTCCACTCTGTGATATGGGAATGTGTGGGGAAGGTCGTAAAACTCCCCCACTATACCCATAGTTTGGTAAAGATCCTCTGGGTCAACTGTAGCGGAGGTTATGATCACTCCCTTATAACCGCTAAGGTCAAAGTATCCAGCGGGAAAGACAGGGAACCTCTCCAGCCTATAGTTAAAGCCTTTAAGCCTACTGCTCCACTTTCTACTGATGGAAAATCCCACGTCTGCGGGAGGCGATTTCATAACCTTGTAAAAGTCCTTCAATCTTTGAATCTTCTTTTCCAAGAGTTCATAAGTTTTTAGCTTTTTTATAACTCTCTCTTCTTCCTCTGTGGGCTCATCAAAGCTTACGTTAAGTTGGAAGTATTCTTCCCAGTTTAAGAGGCTGGACCGCTGAAGGTAATCCTTAAGCTTCAGACTGATCCACAGCTTGGAGGTCAGGTAGTTTCCGATTTCTGATATGAGCTTTTCCTTTATTCTTTTGTGGTATGTGCTTATCGGTCTTATTATCAGCTCTTCAAAGTCCTTTAAGTATGGAGCTAAGTTTTGAAGTGGTTTCTGTTGTGTTTCCTCATCAAACATCTCTGAAAAGTGGCGCTCAAAGAATTCTTCTACACGCGCCTGTGCATCTGGCAAAAACTGGACTATTCTTTCCATTATCTCCACCCTTAGGGTATAGGTAGATACACCGTCTGTTAAGGAAGAGGTTACGTATTTGTCAAGCTCGTGGGCTTCGTCTATCACCAAAAGCCTATCCTCTGGGTTTTCAAACTCCTTGAGTGCCAAAAGGGCATGATTTACTACGATTATCCTTGCGTTCTTTTCTCTCCTTTTCAACTTACTCCAGTAGTAGCACTCTTCACTGTATTTGCAAATACTTCTGTAATGTGAAGTGCAGTAATCATCCTCTACGCAAAGATCTTTCCAAAGCTCTACATCCACCTGCACGAATTCCCAATCCCCGTCCCACTCGCTCTCCAGAAGATCCTCTATCTGGGAAGGTCTTTTGTCTGGTGGCTGTTGGTAGAACCTATCAAGACAGAGGTAATTGTTCTTTCCCTTCAGAATCAAGTAATCTACACTCTCACCGGTTAAGTAGGAGTGATAAACCTTTAAGGTTTCAATATCCCTTCTTAACTGCTCTTGCAAAAGCTTGGTGCCGGTAGATATTATAGCCTTTTGCCCTTTTTCCAATATGGGTATAAGGTAGCCATAAGTTTTGCCGGTGCCTGTTGGTGCCTGAATTATGCTTATCCCGCCATTTTCTATGGTATGGGATACAATATCAAAAAACCTCTCCTGTGCTTCCCTTCTTTCAAGTCCTTTGTTTAACAGAAAGCTATAGAGCAAGAAGGGCATTAGCCAGGGGGCCAGCTCATAGATCTTCCACCTATTAGGTGAAGATGCAGATGAAACACGCTCTGACCTGCGTGCTCACCGACGTTAAAGACCAATCTATAACCACCTTTTGTGCTGTCCGGAGAGGACAAGTTTAAACTTTCCCCTATCTTTCTCGCTACGTAAAACATGTGTCCTACTAACTGTTCATCTTCCTGCTCCAAAGACTGAATACCAAATATGTGTTTTTTGGGAACTATTAGTATATGAACTGGAGCCACCGGGTTTATGTCGTGGAAGGCATACACCCAATCATCTTCGTACACGCCTTTAGAGGGTATTTCTCTGCTGACGATCTTACAAAATATACAGTCCTTCATCCTCCTTCACCTCCTGTGTTGAAGCTTTATCTGAACACCCCCACCAATTTCTACCCCTGAACCATCTGTGCCTACGCTTGCTGATACAAAGGCGCATGAGCTTAAGCTAATCAAGCAAAGACTTAAGAAAGCTATCCGTTTTGGATGCAGGAAGACCCATAACAGTGTAAAAGTCCCCCTTGATCCTTTCCACAAACTTAGCACCCAATCCTTGCACTCCATAGGCACCGGCCTTGTCCAACGGCTCTTTTGTTTTAATGTATTCATCAATCTCTTCCTCGTCAATTTTTCTAAATTTAACCCACGCGGTATCATGAAAGATAACCTTTCCTTTGGGGGATAGAATGGCTACCGCAGTTATAACCTTGTGCCATCTGCCAGATAGACTTATGAGCATATTTCTTGCTTGCTCTTCGTCTTTCGGTTTCCCAAGGATTTTTTCACCTAATACCACTACGGTATCCGCACCCAAGACTGTGGAAAACTTATACTCTTTCCATACCTTAAAGGCCTTTTGGTATGCTAGTCTTCTGGCAGCTATCAGAGGATTTTGCTCGTATCCCTCTTCTATCATAGATGGTATAACAAAGAAGCTATACCCGAGCATTTTAAGTATCTCCACCCTCCTCTTTGACTCAGAAGCTAATATAAGAAGCCTCACAGGAATTATTATAAACATCACACTCTGAGTGGGAGCCTTCCTAATGGGAGGTTTTCGTGCTTTTTTACCAGCTTAAGAAATACCAAAGAAGTCATGTAAGCATCCTCCAAAGCATCGTGAAGGTTTGATAGGGGCAAGTTTAGTTTTTTGGTAAGCTCCTCTAAGGTAGGAATTTTACTCTCAACCTCCAGCAGATCCACTATGTCCATGTAGTAAGGATAGAAAACTCCCCCGCATGCTTCTTTTACTATGTTCCTCATTACCCAAACATCTATCTGTGTAAAGTAGCCTACAAGCAAGCATCCCCGGGAGAATTCAATAAACTCTTTACAGGCTTGTTTGGGCTCTATTCCCCCCTTTAGCTCGTCAGGTAATATACCATGCACCTTTACGCTTTCCAAGCTCTGAACAGGATTTTTTATCTTAAAGCTTATGTGATCAGAAAGCTTTAGGTTTAAGCCTTCCAAACGAAAAGCACCCAAACTTAAGGCTTTGGCAGTTTTGAAATCAGTGTGGGACGTTTCTGTGTCAAAAACCACAAAACAACTATCCTTTACTCTTTTTTTTAAGTCCAAATCCCAGTTGAACCTCTCAAAGGCTTCTCTATATTTTTTCCTGTAATACCACCTCTTGAGCCTACCAAAGCTCATTGAGAAAACTCATAATGAAAGTTTGTCTATAAATTATATTTATTTTCTTGGAGGTATAATATGGCAGTAAAAGAAATAATGGACTCTTTGGCAAAGCAAACTGTGAATAACAAGAAACTCTCCGAATTGGTAAAGGACATAAAGCTAGTGGGTGATAAGCTTGAGTTGGTTTTTATGCTGCCCAACAAAAATTTGGAAAAGGAGATAAGGGAAAAGGCCTTGAGCGTTTTAAAGGATGTGGAAGGGCTGCAGGACGTTGAAATAAGCTTTACTGAGATGGGACAACCTGTTCAAAGTCCCGCTTTTCATAGAACCAGACTTCCTGGGGTTAAACATTTAATAGTGGTTGGTAGCGGAAAGGGTGGGGTGGGCAAATCTACTGTAGCTACAAACATCGCTCTCTCTTTATCCAAACTTGGATACAAAGTGGGTCTTTTGGACGGAGACATATACGGTCCGAGCATCCCAACTATGCTGGGCCTAAAAAATCAAAGGGTAGAAGTGGATAAATTTAACCGAATTATACCTGCAGAAGCCTTTGGGATGAAGGTAATGTCTGTGGGCTTTTTGCTTCCTTCCGAGGATACGCCGCTTATATGGCGTGGCCCAATGCTAATGAAGGCTCTGACTCAGTTTTTGTTTGACGTAAAGTGGGGTAGTTTGGACTTCTTGGTCTTGGACCTACCACCAGGTACGGGAGACGTTCAGCTAACTTTAGCTCAAACAGTGGAAATTGACGGTGCCATAGTGGTTACCACTCCTCAAGATGTGGCCCTTGCGGACGTAAAGAAGGCGGTGGTGATGTTTAAAGAAGTTGGTATCCCAGTGCTTGGGGTAATAGAGAACATGGCATACTTTGTCTGTCCAGAATCAGGCAACAAGTATTACATATTTGGCAAAGGAAGAGTTTTGGCTTTTGCTCAAGCTTATGGGCTCAAAGTGCTTGGCTCTGTTCCCATAGAGCCTGAAATTGCAGAAACCTCAGACAGTGGTGTGCCAATAGTGGAAAGCTCTGCCAATTCTCAGTCTGCCAAAGCTTTCCTTAGTATAGCAAAGATTATCGCGGAAGAATTAGAAAGGAGGTAAGCAATGTTTATAAAGAAACTTGGAAAGAGAGTTGTTTATTTAGACCATATAGCCACTACTCCAGTGGCGCAAGAAGTGCTGGACGCTATGCTTCCTTACTTTAGAGAACACTTTGGCAATCCCACTTCTCTGCACAGCTTTGGCCAAGTGGCAAAAAAAGCCATAAACGAAGCAAGAGAAAAGATAGCAAGTTTAATACGCGCCAACTCTCCGGAGGAAATCATATTCACTTCTGGGGGAATAGAAGCTAACAATCTTGCTATAAAAGGTATAGCAAAAGCTTATGAGAAAAGGGGAAGACACATAGTCTCTACGGAGATAGAGCATCACTCCATACTTCATCCCTTAAAGAGCTTGGAAAGGGAAGGTTGGGAAGTAACCTACCTAAAGCCAGACCACTATGGAATCATTCATCCGGATCAGGTAAGGGAAGCGGTAAGAGAGGACACCGTTTTGGTAAGCATAGGCCACTCAAACAGAGAGATAGGCACAATACAGAACATAAAGGAGCTTGTTAAAGCAGCTAAGGAGAAAAACCCAAGGGTTGTATTCCACACGGACGCTTGCCCTACCCTGGGACACTATCCTGTAGATCTTAAGGATTGGGGAGTGGATTGTGCATCCTTTACAGCTCACCTGATGTATGGACCAAAAGGGGTAGGCGCTCTATGGACAAGAAAAGGAGTAAAAGTTAGACCTTTGATTGAAGGTGGAACACAAGAAAGGGGAGTTAGAGCGGGGACGGAGAATGTGCCTGGTATAGTGGGTTTTGGCGCGGCGGCAGAGCTAACTCAAAAAGAGTTAGAAGACAGAATGACAAGACTTTCCTATTACAGAAACAAACTAAAAAAAGCCATAGAGGAAAAGCTTGACTATGTGGAATTTACCGGACATCCCACCCAAAGGCTGCCACATCACCTTTCTTTGATTGTCCATCTTATAGAAGGGGAGGCTATGCTCCTAAGGCTTGACCTTATGGGTGTGGAAACCGCTTCTGGGTCTGCCTGCGTATCCTTAGCCTTAAAGCAATCTCACGTGCTTTTTGCTATAGGCGTGCCCAAGGAGGTTGCCAACGGTTCTTTGGTTTTCAGCTTTGGAAGGGACAACACGGAGGAGGACGTGGATTACGTGGCAGAAGAGTTTCCAAAGACGGTAAAGTTGCTAAGAGAACTCTCTCCCTTCAATCCAGAAAATTGGGAGCAGTACGTTAAAGGTAAAAAGTAATCTTCTCTTCCACGAGCTTTAGGTCCTCTTCTGTATCAACGCCGTGGTAGTAGTTTGAGCTAAGTAAGACCTTTATATCAACTCCCTTTTCCAATAGCCTAAGTTGCTCCAAAGATTCAAGCCTTTCCAAAGTGGATGGCTTCCAATTGACAAAATCCATAAGAACTTCTCTTCTAAAAGCGTAAATACCTACGTGTTTTAGAGGATAGATAGAGGAATTTCCCTTCATGTAAGGGATGGGGCTTCTGGAAAAGTATAAAGCCCTTTGGTTTTCGTCCAAGACTACTTTCACACAAGAAGGACTGGTGTACGAATCCGGATCGTGTATAGCAAGGGTAGCTACAGGGTATTCGTCCAAAGCGGAAAGAAGGCTTTCCACATCGTCTTTATAAACAAAAGGCTCATCACCTTGGTAGTTAATCACATAATCCGCCTCTATATCTTTTATGGCATAAGCTACCCTATCACTTCCAGAAGGGAGCTCTGAGGGTGTGAAAACAATCCTGATGGGCAGATCTTGGACTACTTTGGCTATTCTTTCGCTGTCTGTGGCAAGTACAACCTCTTTTCCTGTTTTTACACATCCTTCCACTACCCACCTTATCAAAGGTTTGCCTTTTATAAGCTGGAGCGGTTTTTCCCTAAGCCTAGTGGAGCTGAGCCTTGATGGTATGACTATAACTTGTTTCATTTCAGAATAGATTTTAATGCCAGATCTTTGAAAGTAGGAGGGTTATAAAATTTTATTGAAAATGGGGAGCGTAAAATCTCAGTTTTTAGGATACGTTTTTGAGGGGGCCTTTAAGCTGGGATTTCTAAAAGATAAGATAGTGGATTACGAAGACTTCAAGAAAAAAGGGGTTTTTCTTTATGTGGCTCAGAAGTATGAATATGTCTTGGAAGATTTGGTCCGAGCTTGGATGGAGCTTGAAGAGATAGTTCCAGATAGATTGGAAGAGCTTAGGGAGCTGGGAATTGGTGACTATACGGATAAAAAACTTCTCTACTTTCTGTTTTTAACAGGTTTTTACGAAGGTTTGTTTTTTGGCGGGCAATTTGAAAAATCGCACCTTATAAAGTATGCCATAGGCGAAGAAGCTGAAGCGGGCAGGTATCTAAATGCAGACCTTATATTTATAGACGGTTCGGCTCTATATGTTGTGGATTTCAAACTTGGAGGAGCACAGCACAAGGCTAAGTATATTCTCAGTGGTCAGGAGGAAAACATACCTTTCAGAACGCCGGGGGTGCCCATAAACCTGTCTTTGGGTGAAATGAGTTTAGAAGGCTTTTTGGACAGTCTTATTAGGCTAGAAGACAAACTTCTGAACCTTCAGAGCGTAAATCCAGAAATCAAGGGTTTTCTTCAAACACTCTCTTATGCGGTGGATTACCTTTGTGAAGAAAAACCAGAAAAAAACCTTTCGGAAATAAACGTATTCTTGCTGTATCCCTTAGCAGAGCCTTTTTGTGCGCGCTTTTACTGGAAAGGGGAAAACCTAAACCAATACAGAGAACAGATAAAAGAAATTTACCACAAATTCAGCGAAAAAGATTGGAGCTTCTCAGCCCTTGAAAAGCCATCAGCGGTAAGATTTGAAAGAATTCACAATGAAACATTCAGAAAGATAGAAGAGCTAAACGAAAAAATAAGGCAGTTGGAGTCTCAGGAAGATGAAATAGAAACAACCAATAAAGAAGTCCCAAGGTTGGACGTAGAAGAACGTATAAGGGAGTTTTTAAAGGAAAAAGACGGAGTAAAAGCTTTGTGTCTTCTACACTCCGCTGGAAGTGGGAAAACGTCCAAAACCAGGGACGCCATTTTAGAGCTGGAAGGAAACCACATAGTGTTTTACATGGCAACAAGAAAGGTCCTTCTCAGCAGAGAGAAAGAAAAACTGGAAGCTAAGAATGTGGCTGTGGTATATGAAGAAAGGGACACCAAAAATTCTAAGTTTGTGGAACACATAGGAGATACGTTCAAACATACGCAAGTTTCTCCAGGCATCATAAAGCGCACCGTGGAGCAAGTTAAAATGCTCGCGGAAAACGGACACAGGTTTATATGGGCCCTTTGCACCCAGCAAGCACTGACCACCACAGAAAACGGCAAAAGCACAGCAGAACACATGAAGTATCTAATAACTCCAAGAATAATAGATAAATACAACCTTCACATAATTCTTGACGAATTCTTAGGATACAGCAACGGGCTTTTTGCCATTGAACAAATGTTCAAATTAATAAAGAAGGCACAAGGAAAAGCAAAGTTATACATCTTTGATGCTAACGGCTACAGCGCTTCTATTATGAAAAAGCTATTGGAAGAGTATAAAGAATTCCAAGTTATGCCAGACGCTATAGTTGTTTGTGATTACAAGGAAAGCGAAATTTTTGAACACGAGGGTATAAAGGTTTATGTGCATACCAAACACGGATACCCTTCTCCAAAAATAATCTTAAAAAGAAAGTTTATAAACCTTTTGAGTGTCAAAAACAAACGAGAAATGGAAGAAAAAGTTGCCAAGGAAGTAGTCAATTACATCAAAAGCACCGCAGACAAAAACAGCACAGCCTTTGTTTACGTGCAAGATAAGAGTATCCTTTACAAAATAAACGAGATGCTTGAAAAAGAGGGTCTTAAAACGTTAATAGCTACCGCAGAGTCTCGCAAAAGTCAGGAGAGAATAAACAAAGGCGACGAAGACGTGCTTCTTTCGACTTCCACGCTATCAAGAGGTATAGACCTTTCCAGAGAACACAAACCAATAAATCAGATATACGTAATAATACACAGCTGGGGGATAGAAAGTAATTTAGTAGAGCTCATTCAAACCATATCAAGGGCAAGGGGAGATGATATAACGGAAAAATCAGATAAGAAAATCCACCTAATTTACTTAGTCCATTTTTGGGAAAGTGCAACAGACAGTATCCTTGAATACATAGACGAAGAGGTGGATAGGGATTTAATAAATCTCTTGCTCCACAGACAAGCTTTGGAGCAAATCCTTGAGCTTGATCATGTGGTATCTACAATAATCGCACAGTTTGTTAAAAGTCCAGAAAGTGAAAAGATGGTTTTGATCCCCATCCCTAAGCAATACAAAACGCAATACATACCAAACCCAATAGCAGAAATAGAAGAAACCCTTAGTTTCATAGAAAACATCCGCAGACTAACAAAAGAAGAAAATTTACAAAGGTTATACGAGTTAATACTCAAAGCAATGTCGGTCTCTGCGGTAAAAATAGACTTTAAAAACTCCTACAGCTACTATCATCCTTACATACTTTTTGAAAGACAAGAGGTTAGGACCTACTTTGAGGATAGATTAAGAGGAAACATATACAACCTGTTTAAGAAGGTGGAAGGCATTCTAAAAGAGCACAACGAAGAAAAAGCCGATCTTGCTAAAAAACGCATAATGAACTTTTTGGATACCGAAACCAAAATGCCAGTTTTAATACCTGTATATTCTTATGTTTTAACCAAACACATTTTGCGTAAAAACGAAAAGCTAAGGTTCGAAATAAGCAAAACCGTAGGAAGAGGTGGGGCAGATACGGTTTTGGGAAGCACAAGGCCTACTACTTATTGTTTTAAAGGCGAAAACATTCCAGACGAATATGCGTGCATACCTTTGGGAGAAGATTATCCATATAAAGAGGTTTTAAGTGGCAGATTTGCTAAGTTTCCTGTAGAATTTATAAGGAGGTTGTTGAATGGTTGAAATAAGGAGTGAGGGGATAGTAGAGTGTATGACTTACTTTTCTGAAGCTAAAGAGCTGTCAAAAGATTTCATTTACGGAGGACTATTCTGGACAGGAAGTGAGGAATACATCAAAAACTTTTCCATAATCTTACACAAACTGATAAACAGGGAAAAACAAGAAAACCTTAAGAAAGAATTAGACAATGTCCTGAGGTACCCAGATTACCGTCTAAAAGGGAGGGCATTGTACGATAAAGACAAGGTAATTTGGAAAAAGAGCTGGGATAGAGAGAATAAACTGAGGTTTTATAGGTTTAGAAAAAACGAAAAAATAAACCTTGTTTCTGGTAGAGTAGTAGATACATCAAAAATAGACAATAGGGCTGGGCTTGTGTTTTTAAAGCTTTTAGGGGTAGAGGGTGGAACTGTGGATAGAGAAAAACTATTTTATGCAAGAAAAGAAGTTGTGCGCGTTTGGGAAAGCTTGACGAAGGATCAGCGAGTGAAAGAATACCTTGCTCGGGTCAGGCGTGTTGGAAAAGTAATTTCTGAACTATACCCTGAGGGCACAGCTATTCCCCCTTCAATTTTAAAACTTTTTGGATACATAGCAAGTTTTGACTTTAAGAGTTTTGGAGACAGCTTACTTCTGAGTAGAGCAAGGCTGTTTCAAAAAAAGAAAAAGGCAGAAGAGCTTTTACAAGAAGTGGAAACTTTGGACAAAAACGCTTGGGAAGATTTTATCTATTACTTGGAAAATAAGGAAGGAATAAGTAAAGAAGAGTTTTTGAAATTCTTAAAACGCTTAGAAGACGAGAACTTTTTGTTTGAGCTGAGGAAGGACTGGAAGGAGTTCTTAAAGGATGTGCTCAAAAAAGAAAGTAAAGACTTTTTCTCTGTTTTTGTAGCCAAAAGTAATAGTGAAGAAGGTAAGATCAGCTACGGAGAATTCCATTCTCCATGCGATACGATAAAACTTTTTGTTTTTTACGAAGACACTCTAAAAGACAAAGTAAAAGATTTCATGAAAGGTTTTGAAAAGGTAGCAAATGCATTAGAAAAGTATATAGGGAACGCAAAAATAATCTTTGCTGAAAAAGTGTATCCTATAGAGCGTCTCATATACAAATTCAACGAGCTAAAGAACAAGGATATGGAAAAGCTCAGGCACGAGGACTCTGTAGAGCTTCTTCTAAGTCTTATGGACTTTGCTTGTAAGTTAAAGTTGTGGGAGGCTTACGGAAAGAAGAATAAAGAAATCGTAAGCATTCTGATCCTGCTGGATACGGATGTTAGACAAGAAAATGGAGGATACTCCTTCTGGGATTACTTTAGCTTTATCTACGACTTTTTTGGACTACCAGTTCAAACACTAAACAGACCTACAATAGAGGAGATAATAAGCGCTAATTCAAAACAACTGACGGGCTTGTTTAAAAATCTCTTTATAAGCCTTTTAAAGGACTACAAAAGTCTAAATTTAGAGTTTGAAGGTTTTAACCTTCCTTCCAAGCTTAACATTTATGCAATTCTTGAAAAGCCGTCGGTAAGCTTTTGCTACAAAAGAGGGGATAAAGAGAGCAGGGGCAGTAGGCACTTTCTTTATGAAGTGTATTTGATAGATATAAACGAAAATAATGCTAAGGTTGAACTCTTGGACAAACGCATACTGCTTACCAGCGGTGTGGATGCGGAAAAGCAGAGATTCAGAAAGTGGTTAGAGGAGAAGGTAAAGGACCAGCAGACGAAGTTTTGCTTTATAACCGCAGGGTCTTGGGAAGAGTCTTACCTTGAAGAGGTCATAAATCTATCGGAACAGTCGCAATCGATAAGATCAAAGAGTCTGTTTGTTGAGTATGCAGAGTTTCCTACTGCTTATGTGTCGGACAAAGCCCAAAAAGATTGTTTTGTTATATACACGAGTGAATTTGAAAAATTAAAGGAAAAGCTAAAGATAAGGGACGACAGATATTCTGCCGCTTTGGCTCTAAAACCTGCAGAACCAGGTGCCATTGAAAGATTTAAATTAGCAAATAACGAACTTTACTTTCATTCCGCACTCCAAGTTTTTTCCACCAAGGGTCCGGGCTGGGAAAAGGAAGAAGTTTATGCAGAGGAAAAGAGTTTGTTCCTATTTACAGTGCTTGCTCTATCCTTTTATCAAAGCGAAGCCTTTCAAACGCCATACAGCAAACTTGACCTTTGGCAAAGAAAAAAGACACACTACTTGAAAATAAAAAGAAACTACCACGAATATACCTTTCCCCTTAATGCGGTGCTTTATGAGCTAATTTACTTGGTTAGTAAAATCCCTGAAGAGGAATCCGTTCCTGGTTCAGAATCTTAGGTTTTTAAACCACAAATAAACACCAAAAAACCAAAGCACTGAAAGTAGCACGCCGAAGGACGTAAGAAGAAAAGTATCGTGCCTTATAGCCAATCCGCCAAGCAAACCTCCCAAAAAGGCCCCCAAAAATTGGGAAGTGTTGAAAAATCCCAAAGATAGACCCCTTAAGTCTCTGTGGGTTAGCTTGGTAAGAAGGGAAGGGATTATGGGTTCCAAAAAGTGAAAGCCTATCAGAAATAGGAAAAGAAAAAAGACCGCTCCATAAAGGGAGTTTAAAATTTTATAAACCAAAAAGCCCAAACCTATTAGAGCTACACCAACCAGAAAAACTTCTCTGAATTTTTTGTTCTTTTCTGCCAAGATAACAGCTGGAGCCATTAGAGCTAAGGACAGTGTTAAGGCTGGCAGGTAGATTTTCCAGTGCTCTATTTTAGGTATGCTGTATTCATATACCAACTTATAAGGTATGGTGGTAAAGATCGCAACCAAAAAAGCATGCAAAACAGCTACTGAAAGGTTCAGAAAAATTTGGTTTATATCTGTTAATACTATAAGGAAGTTTTTCAAAGATGGTTCTATCTCTCTGTGGTGATTTTTTGGTTCTGGAATAAAAAACGCTAAGTATAGAGTGGCCAGCAAACTTAGAAAGGCGGTAAGGTAAAATAGGACTGGCACGCCGACCATTCCTGCAATAACTGGAGCAAAAACCACACTAAAGGTAAAGACAAGACTGATGGAGGATCCTATTATGGCAAAAGCGCGGGTCCTTACCTCCTCTCTGGTCAAGTCTGAAGAGAGGGCAGTCATGGCAGAAGAGACAGCACCAAAACCTTGAATGAACCTTGCCAAAATCATTATCCATATACCTTTGGCAAACCCTCCAATCAAACTCCCCAAGATGTAAGTTATCATCCCAAAAACTATTACTGGCTTTCTTCCGATTTTGTCTGAAATATATCCAAAGGGTATTTGCAAAATGGCCTGCGCAAAGCCGTATATACCTATGGCAAGACCTATTAAAAAGGGTGTGGAACCTTCAAGATTTTTAAGATAAGGAGAGAGAACGGGCAATAACAGAAAAAGCCCGAGCATCCTGGTTGCTACCGCAAAGGAGATACCTAAAATAACTCTTTTTTCTTCCTTAGTGAGGTTTTGGGGCATTTTGGGCTCTGTCCAATAATTCTCAGAGGGTGATTTCCCCATCCCATCTAATTATAACCCCAAAGCTGTGTTATACTAAAATATGATGTTTGTTAAAAACCCTCAGAGCGAGCCAAGTTTCCGTGAGGGAGCCAAGGGAAGGAATCCAAAACAGGGACTGGGTAAAACCAGTCAAAGTCTTTGGCAAGTTCTGAGGAGATGTGGCTGGCGTAGGGGAGCGGACAAGTTCGTTAGTTCCCGCTCTGTTTGCGGGGGCATCACTCGGGAATACCGGGTGAATTGTTGAGCAAAGCTGGACAAAGCCAGATGAGAGCGCTTTTATTTTTCTCCATTTTGTTTTTACTGTTATCTTATTCATGCAGCAAAGACGTACAAGCGGATAAGGGAGAAGTTAAAAACAAAACACCCTGTCGTGTGGTAAGGGTTATAGACGGAGACACTTTTACATGCACCTTAAAAAATGGAGAAGAGATAAAGGTTAGGATGATAGGAGTGGATACTCCAGAAACTAGGGAAAGTCCTAAGTTGGAAAAGGATGTAGATAGGACCGGATTGAGTAGGGAAGAGATCATAAAGATGGGAGAAGAGGCTAAAGAATATACAAAGAAGTTGTTGCCGAAGGGAGAGGTAGTCTATCTGGAACAGGATGTCCAACCTACAGATAGGTACGGTAGGGTCTTAGCTTACGTGTGGCTAAAGGATGGTAGAATGATTAACGAACTGTTGGTAATGGAAGGGATGGCACAGGTTTACACTATACCGCCAAACGTAAAATATCAAGAGAGACTTCTGAAAGCTCAAAAAAGAGCTATGCAAGAAGGAAAGGGATTTTGGGGCACAAGAAGACCCTAAGCTCCCTCCAGCTGATATACAAAGAACAGTCTTTGTATTTCTTCCAAGGACAATTCTTCAACCCTTTTTAGAGGATCTATTAAAGCTTTTTGTAGCAGATCCTCCGTAAACTTATTCCTTAGAGTTTTTCTTCTGAAGGAAAAGAGCGTAGTCAGAAAGGCTTTGTATTTCTTTAGATCTATCTCTGTTTTATTTTCCTTTCTGACAAGCTTTATAACCGCAGATTGAACCTTTGGTGGGGGTAGGAAAAATCTGGGTGGCACTGTCATAACGTAGTTGGTTTGGAAAAGAGTATTTACAAAACAACCAAGCCAAGAAGAGCACTTTATGAGCTTCTCCGCAACTTCCTTTTGGACCATAAAGACCGCCAGCTTTACACAATGGTGACAGAATACTGTTTTTTCAATTATAAGGCTTGCCACGTTGTAGGGTAGATTTCCCAAGAGTATTAGTTCCTTTCCAAGTTCGCAGTAATCGAACTCTGAAGCGTCCGCTTGATGGATCCTTAGCCTTTCATCTTCCAACTTTTTTAATTCGCTGATCATCTCTGGGTCTATTTCTATGCAGTGGAGTTCTTTGATAGGAGTTTTTAAAATCTCTTTTGTTAGGCTTCCAGTACCTGGACCTATCTCTACTACTATATCTCCATCTCCCAACTCCGCCACGTCCAAGATTTTCTTAGCCACGCCTGCTGAAATTAACAAATGCTGTCCATAGCGCTTTTTTAGGCGCACTTTAACTCTCCTTCTAAGTTTTAGCATTTTATCAAGTTTAGACCTTAGGTTGTGTTATAATAAATATCTTCAAACGCGGAGGTAAAGCCATGAGTAGTTTAGTACAGGAGATAGAAAAAATATACACTCCAGCCAAAGAGTATCCGGAGCTAAAGGTAGGAAATACAGTCAGAGTTTACTACAAAATAGTTGAAGGGGATAAAGAGAGAATACAGCCTTTTGAGGGTGTGGTGATAAGAATAAGGGGGTCCGGCCTGGGCAAGACCTTTACAGTTCGTAAAGAATCGTATGGTGTAGGTATTGAAAGAACGTTCCCATATTACAGCTCTAACATTGAGAAGATAGAGCTTGTTAAGTACGGTAAAGTACGTAGGGCAAAGCTCTACTTCCTTAGAAAGTATAGGGGTAAGGAGGCACTTGGTAAGGTCAAGGAAATAAAAGCTTGGGAAATAAAGAAAAAATAATGCTAAACTGGGAACTTCCTTTATGGGAAAAAGGACTAATAGTGGCGGGTGTAGACGAGGCAGGAAGGGGTCCCCTGGCAGGTCCTGTAGTCGCCTGTGCGATAATTATTCCCCCTTTTACAGAAAATTTCTTAAAGGGCGATTCAAAAAATATGTCTAAGAAGGAGAGAGAAGAAGCGTACGAATACATAAAGCAGATAGCTTTGGCTATAGGCACAGCCGTAGTGGATAGCGTGGTAATTGATAGGCTAAACATCCTAAAAGCTACAAAATTGGCGATGGAAAGGGCTCTGCAGGATCTAAAAACTAAGTTTGATGTAGTGATCACAGACCATGTTAGGTTAGAAAACTATAACTGCATACCTCTAACAAAAGGGGATGAAAAGAGTCTTAGCTGTGCGTGTGCATCTGTAGTAGCAAAGGTACTAAGGGACAAAATTATGGATCATTATCATCAGCTCTTCCCTCAATTTAACTTTCAAAAAAACAAAGGCTATCCAACTAAGGAACACATCGAAAAGCTTGGAAAGTATAAACCGACCCCAATACACAGAAAGAGCTTTATGCCTATAAAGCAGATGGATATGTATGCACAAACCCGTTCTTCTTGAAGAAGCTACAGATTTGCTTTTGGGGGGTGGTGGAAAGCTCTTTGTAGATTGCACCGTAGGGCTTGGGGGGCATGCAAAAAGAGTACTGCAGAAAAACCCACAGGCATTTCTCATAGGTATAGACAGGGATCCTTTTGCCTTAGAAATTGCAAAGGAAAACCTAAAGGAGTTTGAAAGAAGATTTAGCCTATACAAAGCCAATTATTCCGATTTTGACTTAGTTTTAGAAGAGGAGGGTATAACATTGGTTGATGGTTTTTTGTTTGACCTGGGTGTATCCATGTATCAGCTGAAAAGCCCAAGGGGTTTTTCTTTCCATAGGGATGATCCGTTGGACATGAGAATGGATCCAGAGGATAGACTAACAGCCTATGAGGTGATCAACAGATATTCAGAAAAGGAATTGGAGAGAATAATAAGGGAGTATGGGGAAGAAAAAAAAGCAAAAGCTATTGCCAAAGCTATAGTCCTGCAGAGGAGTAAAAAACCCATAGAAACTACTAAAGAGCTTGCGGATATAGTACTTTCAGTCTTGAAAAGGCGTGGGAAAATCCATCCCGCCACAAAAGTGTTTCAGGCTATAAGAATAGAGGTAAATAGGGAGTTGGAACATTTAAAAATAGCTTTGGAAAAAGTGCCAGCCTATTTAAGAAGTGGTGGTAGGTTAGTAGTTATATCCTTCCATTCCCTTGAAGATAGGATAGTAAAAAATTTTTTCAAAGAACACTCCAATCAGTTTAAGATACTCACAAAAAAGCCGATAACTCCAAAAAGGGAGGAAGTAATGCAAAACCCAGCAAGCAGAAGTGCTAAACTAAGAGCGGGGGTGAAGATATGAAGTATATTATTTTCTCACTCATGCTTATAGCTTTGAATCTTCTTTATTCCGCCTATTCTATAAAAGTGGCTAAGGAATACGTCAGCAAAATTGCGGAATTGAAAAAAGAGTCGGAAAAAAACCTATCCTTAAGAGTAAAGTATTTAAACGTAGTAAACTACCCAGAAGCAAAGAAATGGACAAAGGAAAGAGGTTTTATTCCCATAATCTGGGAGAAGGTAAGTTTAATGGACTAAACTCTTTGCTCTTCCAAAGTTAATGCCAGTAGACTTATTACCCTGTTGCCTTCCATTTTATCTACCACGAATTTATATCCGCCGTATTCAAACTCATCCCCCTCTTCTGGAACTTTGGCGAGGTTTTTCATAACAAAGCCCCCAATTGTGTCATATTCATAATCTTCTGGGAGTTCAATCCCTAGCCTTTTGGAAACAGTTTCCACATCGACCCAACCGTAAATCTTATAAACTCCCTTGCCAACTTGCTGAAAGTCCTCTTCCCAACTCTCTGGGAATTCTTCAAAGAGAAACTCAAGTATATCTCCTATGGTTATTATACCGGCAAGCTCACCGTGCTCACCCACCACGATAACCATTTGAGAGTTATTTATACGCATCTCTACTATTAAATCTCTCAAGGTCATTACCTCAGGAACGATCAGCGGTTCTTTTTTGAATTCTTTTAACCTTTTGTTTAGGTTTTCTTCAAAAGGAACAAGTTCTTTTACAAGAACAATACCGGTGATGTTGTCCGGACTTTGGGAATACACTGGAATTCTGCTGTGCTTTCTTTCTATGATTTCTGGATATACTTCTTGCACAGTTTTTTCTTCGTCCAATAGGAAAAGGTCTGGTCTTGGCGTCATAATCTCCTTAGCTGTAGTTTCTTTTATAGACATAGCCTTTTCTACCATCTTTTTTTCTTCTTCACTGAACAATCCCTTTCCATAACCCATGTCAAATATATCCCAAAAGACACTTTCTTTATCCACACCCTCGTCTCCATCGGTCATAGGTAAAAGATTACGGACTGACCTACTGAATAGAACTCTCAGAGGATAAAGTAAGGTATGTATTAAGTAGAAAGGTACTGAATAAAACAAGGATAAACGTGTGGCAAAGTGTAAAACTATGTTTTTTGGTAAAACTTCACCAAAGATAAATATCAGAAAACTTACAAGCAACGCAGAAAGGGTAGCTCCACCCTCTCCAAAGCGCGATACGAATAACTTTGTTCCATAAGCTGAAAGGAGCACATTGACTACTTCATTTCCTATAAGGATAGATAGCAAAACTTCGCGAGGTTTTGAAAGAAGTTTATTTGCTAAGTTATAGAGTCTGTTTCCGGAGTATTTCTTCAGAAGATACCGATTAGCACCAAAAAAGACCACCTCTGACGAGGAAAAGAAACCAGAAAGATATAAAAGGAATATAAACAGAGCCAGCTCAGTATATATTACAAAGAACGAGCCTTCCATCTATGAATGCCTCCTTTAGTTCTGTCCTGCATTCTTCCATCCTATGCTCGCACAGAGGATAAAAGGGACAAGCCTCTTCTGTATGAGTTTCCAATTCAAAAGCTTGTATAGTTTTTCTCTGGGAAGGATGCTCTGCGGGTATGTTCTGTATAAGATACTTAGTATATGGATGTAGAGGTGTTTTCAAAACCTGCTCCTTTGTCCCCAACTCTAAAAGTCTGCCTTTATACAGGACTGCCACTCTATCTGCAACGTACTCCACAGACCTTATATCGTGCGTTATCAAAAGGACAGACACACCCTTCAGCTTCAGCTTTAAAAAGAGCTCGAGAATACCTCTTCTGAGACTTGCATCTAAAGAAGCAGTTGGTTCATCAGCCACTAAAAGCTTTGGTCCCAACACAGTAGCCCTTGCTATGGCAACTCTTTGCTTTTGACCCCCAGACAATTGATAGGTTTTCCTGTGTAGATACTCTTCACTTAAACCAGCCTCTAAAAGAACATTTAGAATTCTTTCCCCTCTTCCTTTGTATCCATGAACTATTAAAGGTTCCTCCAATGTTTCTTTTACACTCATACGTGGATTTAAAGAAGAAGCTGGATCTTGAAAGACCACAGAAACGTAGCGTGTGTACTCCTTGCCAAAGTTTGAAATTTCTACACCATCAAAAAGAATTTTACCTTTCGTGGGTTTTTCCAACCTTAAAACGAGCTTCCCCAAAGTAGTTTTTCCAGAGCCAGACTCTCCCACCAAAGCCAATATTTCTCCAGCTTTAACTTGTAAACTAACATCCCTGAGGGCGAAAAAATCTTTGGTTTTAAAAGGACCCACATACAACCTGTATGCCTTGCTTATGTTTTGGATGGACAAAAGATTCATATTGTTCTGGAAAAGCTAAATTCTTTCTTCTTTGGTAAGTATTGATCAAAGACCATGGCTATGTTTCTTATTAAAAGGCGTCCCACCGGCAATACTCTTATGGATCTGTCTTTAATCTCCAAAAGCCCGTCCTTTTCCATATCCCTAAGCTTGAGAAGCTCCTCCTCAAAGTGATCTTCAAAGGATATGCCAAAGGTTTTTTCTATCTTATCAAAATCGCATCGGAAGTTGCACATAAGGTCCATGATAACCTCTCTTCTAATCAGATCCTCTTGGTTTAACAGGTACCCCCTCATGGTGGGAAGGTCCCCCTGATCCAAAGCTAAATAGTATTCTCTTATTGTTTTATAGTTCTGAAAGTAAGCATCGTGTAGCATGCCTATGGATGTGGCACCTATACCAATTAGGTCCACGCCCTTTTTGGTAGTATATCCTTGAAAGTTTCTCCAAAGGGTTCCATTTTGTTGGGCTAAGGATAGTTCGTCCTCCGGCTTTGCAAAATGATCCATACCAATGTATAGATAACCTGCTTTCTGAAAGAGTTCTATGGTCATTTCTAATATGGTCAGTTTGTCTTCTGGAGGGGGTAAGGTATTTGGGTCTATTTTCCTTTGCAGGGGCTTTAGCCAGGGCACGTAGGCAAAGTTATAAACTGCCACTCTGTCTGGGTCAAGCTCTATGGTTTTCTCTATGGTCCTTTTAAACTTTTCTGGTGTTTGATAAGGAAGTCCGTATATGAGGTCTATGTTTATGCTTTTAAAGCCAAGATCTCTTAATCTCTTCATAACATCTCTCATCAGAGATTCTGGCTGTATTCTGTTTATTGCCCTTTGCACATCTTCGTCCAAGTCTTGCAGTCCCATGCTTACTCTGTTAAAACCCAACTCTTTTATTGTCTCTAACTGACCTTCAGAAAGATACCTCGGGTCTATTTCTATGCTTATCTCACCCTCTTTATCTATAAGGAAGGCCTGACTTAGCTTAGTGTATAGCTCCCTCATTTCATCGTTGGTCAAAAAGTTTGGAGTGCCACCGCCCCAATGAAGCTGGACCACAGGTCTAGATAAGTCAAGATACTGACTGACGAGATCTATCTCTTTATATACGTAATTTAAGTATCTTCTGGATACATCTTTCCTATGGGATATGATCACGTTGCAACCACAAAACCAGCAAGCACTCTCGCAGAAGGGAATGTGCACGTAAATAGAAAGCGGTCTTTTCTTGCCATTGCTCTCCAGCAGTTTTTTCTTATAATCCTCTTTTCCAACCCCAGCGTTAAACTCTGTGGCAGGCGGATAGCTTGTGTATCTTGGTCCAGGTTTATCATACTTCTCTATTAGCTCTTTGTTAAAAATCGTTCTCATAAGTTTATTAATTTATGCCTTTAAAGGTTTAAAACATATTCTGCTTTCTCGTAAGCATCCCTTGTCATCTGAAGAAGTTCCAATCTATGTATCCCACTGACCTTTTCTATGTTGGTTAGCATAGGAGAGTCGTAATGATCTTCCGAAGATTGAATAATTGAATACTTTTCCTCCAGCTGAGAAGCAAAATCAAGTAACTCCCTTAGTTTTTTATGTTTACCAGTATATCCATCCAATATTACCTTATCTATATTAACTTCCTTCAGAAACCTTATCTTATCAATTCTCAAAATTTCATCTATAAGCGAGAAAAGTCCCATGAGGTAGGCTGCACTTTCTAAATCTGGTATTATACGCCTTGCCATCTCGCTTGCCAAGAAAGCCCTTGTTAGAGCTTTCTTCCAAAGGTTAGGGTTTTCTGCGATTATGTAATCATTCATGGCAAGTAAAAAGAGTAGCATAGCTATTAGTCTTACTAAAGTATTTTTCAAATAGGGCGCTATTTCGAATTCTTTTAAAACATAAGGCGACTCTAAGTAATTGCCTTGAAAAAAATCTCCAATTTCAAGCGCTTTACTGTACTCTTTCTCATTTTCTATTTTTGTAATTAGCAGTTTTTTGCCTTTAGCCTTTAAGCTTGTCACCTTTGGATCAGTCAGATGGCGAAAATCTACGGTTATAAGAAAGGCTTCTTCAACAAATTGTTGATAGGAGTCTTTCAAAAGAATATCGTAGGATGCAGCTACCAGTATTCCGGCTTCTTTAAATTTCTGTGCGCTTTTAAGCGCCTGGTTTATAACAACAGATCCTATTTGTATCTGAGATGGTACCAGCTCAAATATCAGCTTTTCTGGGGGCAGATTTTCAAGAGCTTTATTAAGAAGAGAGTCTATGGATACATTTAACATGATTCTCTTGCCTTCACCTATTTTATTAACACCATGCTCCATTAGAATTTCTATTATTATGTAAGCGGCTCTGTTATAAGGAACTTCTTAAGGTATACCTCGTATGCTACTATATTGCCCTTTTTGTCAAAGATGGGCTGTTTTGTTATTAAAAAACTCATGGAGATCTTCTCTTAATTCTGGATACAAAGGATATTGCTCGCAGAGCTCTAAAACTTGGCTCTTAACCCTTTCTATAACACTTTCATCTTCCAAGTTTTTTACAACCTGAGATATGAGCCTTGCTATGAGCTTCATCTCCTCTTCCTTCATACCCCTCGTGGTTAAAGCTGCAGTGCCCAACCTTATACCGCTCGTTTTTGTGGGTGGTAGTGGATCAAAGGGAACTGCGTTTTTATTTACAGTTATGTTAGCTTTTCCTAAGGCATCTTCCACCTGTTTGCCCGTAAGTCCGGTGTTTCTTAAATCCACAAGCACTATATGGCTATCTGTTCCCCCTGTAACTATTTTAAATCCCTCCCTTTGCAATTCTTCTGCCAGTGCCTTTGCGTTTAGAACCACCTGTCTGGCATAGGCTTTAAATTCTTCCGTCATAGCTTCTTTAAAAGCTACCGCCTTTGCTGCGATCACGTGCATTAATGGACCACCTTGGATGCCTGGGAATACTGACTTGTCTATCTCCTTTGCAAACTCCTGCCTACAGAGTATAAACCCACTTCTTGGACCTCTTAAAGTTTTGTGGGTGGTGGATGTTACAAAGTGGGCATAAGGGACTGGGTTTGGATAAACCCCACCTGCAATAAGCCCAGAATAGTGGGCCATATCGACCATCAGGTACGCTCCCACCTCTTGAGCTATCTCCGCAAGCTTTTCCCAGTCTATTACCCTCGGATAAGCTGACGCACCCCCCACGATCATCTTAGGCTTATACTCTTTTGCAAGCCTGTAGACCTGATCGTAGTCTATGAGCTCTGTCTCTGGGTTTACGCCGTAGTATATGGCATTATAGAGCTTTCCTGAAAAGTTTACCTTAACCCCGTGGGTGAGGTGTCCGCCGTGAGCTAAGTCCATTCCAAGGATAGTATCCCCTGGTTTGAGAACAGCCATGTAAACTGCCATGTTTGCCTGACTTCCAGAGTGGGGTTGGACGTTGGCATGCTCTGCACCGTAAAGTTTTTTAACTCTCTCTATAGCCAACCTTTCCGCCTCGTCCACCCATTCACAACCGCCGTAGTATCTTTTACCGGGCAATCCTTCCGCGTACTTGTTCGTCAGAACAGACCCTTGAGCTTCCATAACTGCGAGGGATGTGAAGTTCTCTGAAGCTATCATCTCCAGATGGTAGAACTGTCTTTCGTATTCCTTTACCACAACCCTGTAAATCTCTGGATCTGTCTTTTTAAGATGTTCCATAAACAACCTCCTCTTTTTTTAGCTTGCTAAGGTAATTTTCCCAATCTTTGGGAAACTTTTGCATAGCTTGTCTGATGAGCCTGCCTGCCACCGCACCCAAACCGCATATAGATGTTGGCTGTATGTGCTGATTTACAAAATTAAACCCTTCCCAATCCCTTTCTACAGCTTTCCCTTCAACGATCTTTTTTAAGAGATAAACCTGTTCATGTGTTCCTACCCTGCATGGGGTGCATTGACCACAGCTTTCGTGAGCGTAAAATTCGGCTATGTCCAAGCATGCCCTGACTATATCATCCTCTTCAGTTAGTACTATAACTGTTCCAGTGCCACCAAAACCAAAGGGAGAGTAGTCCATGGGTGTATCCAGCTCCTCGGCAGAAAAACAATCTAAGGCTCCAGAAAACACAGCCTTAACCTTTTTGTTTCCTATGGTTCCGCCAGCATACTTGTATATAACCTCCCTAAGGGTGGTGTTCATAGGAAGCTCGTAAACGCCGGGCTTTTTAACCTTTCCGCTAACCGGAAAGAGCTTTGGTCCCGGATAGTCACTCGGTCCTATGTATCTGTATTCTTCCCAGCCCATGCTGACTATCAACGGTATGTTGCAAAGAGTTTCTACGTTATTGACTACTGTGGGTCTTCCAAAGAGTCCATACTGGACTGGATAGGGTGGCTTTATCCTGGGAAAACCCCTCTTCCCTTCCAAAGACTCTATCAAAGCACTTTCCTCCCCACAGATGTAAGCACCCGCACCCCTTGCTACGTATATTTCAAGGTCAAAGCCAGAGTTTAGTATGTTTTTACCCAAAAAGCCCTTAGCCTTTGCTTCTTCTATGGCGTCCCTGAGTATGTAATATCCCGCAGGATATTCACCCCTTATGTATATGAAAGCCTGGTTTGCACCTATAGCGTATGCGGATATTATCATACCCTCTATGAGCAGATGGGGATCTCTCTCTATGAGTATTCTGTCTTTGAAGGTGCCCGGTTCAGATTCGTCTGCGTTGCATATTAAATACCTAGGCGCTGGATTCTGGACAGCAAACTTCCACTTTTTACCCGTGGGAAAACCTGCACCACCTCTGCCTCTGAGTTGGCTTTTATCCACCCAATCTATTATCTCCTCTGGACTCATATTAAGAGCTTTTTCTAATGCTTGGTATCCCCCATCCTTTAGGTAATCCTCTATGGTATGGACTTTTGGCTTTTTGGCTCTTCTAAGAAGTAGGTTTAAAGTCGTTTCTGCATAAATGTTAGGTGTATTTGGATAGGATCTCATAGAGCTTCTCCTCGCTTTCAAATTTGTAAGTGTCGTTATCCACCATGAAAACTGGTGCTTCAGAACAGGCACCTAAGCACTGAACGGCTATGAGTTTAAACTTACCATCCTTGCTAACCTCTCCCACGCCTATTCCTAAGTATTTCCTTATAGCGTCCAAAAGCTTCTTCTTCTCCATCAGATTGCAAACTATACTAACGCAGACCCTTATTCTGTGTTTGGCAGGCTGGCCTCTGTCAAACATGTCGTAGAAAGACACCACATTCTCCACGTGGTTCAGTGGAAGGTTCAAGATCTGAGCTATTCTCTCTAAGGCAAAAGAAGGAATATTCCCATAAAAATCTTGTACTTCATGCAGACAAAGCAGTATAGCCTGTTCCCTTTTTGGGAAATAATTTGCATACGCTTCTAATCTTTGTTCAATCTCAACAGGTAGCATGTTAGAAATAAAATTATAATTCTGTTTTCAGATAAAGAACAGATTGAGAAGTTTAGCGTGAAATTTCAATTGCGCGTTCTAACATCTTGGTTGTCGACCTTTGAAAGGGATGGGGATGTGGACTTGGAAAGATGTATCTACATGGCCTCCACACCTAAGGGGAGGGTTCCTATACTTAAAGTTATGCAAACTACTATGTGCGATAAAAACTGTCTTTACTGCGTCTTTAGGAGGGATAGGGAACATACTCCTAGGATTTACATACCGCCAGAACAGCTGGCAAAAAGTTTTATAGAACTCTACAGAAAGGGCTTAGTGAAAGGTCTATTCTTATCCTCTGGCATATTTGGAAATGCGGAAGAAAAATACGATTTTAAGGGCTACATACACCTTAGGCTTCTTCAGAATTACAGGTGTTGATGGAGAAAAAGACGAGGAGATAATAAACGTAGTCCATTTTCTTCATAAGAAATACAGGCTGAGCAGAGTTTACTTTAGTGTCTTAGGAGGCTTGGGCTCTTCTAAACTGGGACCTTTTCCCCATAGAACTAAACACCGCAGACTATCATCTGCAAAGGAGATTATAAGAAGACGTAGGGAAAGAAAGCTAACCTCTCCAGAAGACTTAAAAGGTATCAGAAATCAAAAAAAGATACTAAACTACACAACTCTGGGTGGAAGGTATTACGGAAAGAAGCAGAACGCAATGGGAAGACTATAATACTACTGCCGTGTCTTCAAGCAAAGCTCAGGTCAGCCTAAAGCTTCCAAAAGAGTATTGGGATTTGGTCGTGAGTTTTCTCTTGTCAAAGGGCTTTTGTAAAAGGGATGTAGCTAATACAATCCTATCAATGACAGACGGAAAGAATAACTTCGTAAACTTCTACGCTTCTGGTATTCTTCTTATTCAAGGTAAGGAGGCGGAGAGGTTAAAAGAAGAGATTTTAGGCTTGATAAAACTGGAGCATGTGGTTGTTGGATGTGATGAGGCGGGGAAAGGGGACGTTTTTGGTCCATTGGTGCTGTGCTGTTGCATCTTAAGACCGGAAAACTTTGAGAAAGTCCTAAGCTTGTCACCAAAAGATTCCAAAAAAATCAAAGACGAGGAGCTCCTTAGGAAGGTTCAGGCGTTGGAAAATTTGGTGGAGTTTAGATGTATCCTCTTAAGTCCAAAAGAACTTAACCAAATCTACAGGGAAAAGCCAAACCTTAACCGCATACTGGATTGGGGATACTCAGAGCTTATAAAAGAGGTTCTTAAAAAGTATCCTCAGGCTAAGATAACGGTAGATGCTTACTCTCACCGAAATCCCTTCGGAAGTTTGGCAAGCTTTGAACACAAGGCAGAAGAAAAAGTAGAGGTAGCCTGTGCAAGTATGAAGGCGCGCTACGAGTTTTTAAATTGGCTAAAGACCTACGACCTTCCCAAAGGCGCTTCCTCGGAAGTTATGCAAAGAGCCAGAAGAATGTTAAATCAGAAGAACTACGAGGACTTCGTTAAAGCCTTCTTTCTGAAGTAATCAACCCTGTCAAAGATTTCGTAAAGCACGGGAAGCAAGAAAAGACTCAAAGGTAGTCCTGTAATTATCCCACCTATAACCACCAAGGCAAGAGGCTTTCTAAGCTCTGAGCCGGCAGTAAGACCAAGGGCTACTGGAATTAACGCCGATATTATGGTTATTGTTGTCATAAGTATAGGCCTTAACCTTTCCCTTCTTGCGTTAAGTATAGCCTCTCTGGTAGGAAGGCCCTCCTTTCTGAGCTGGATGATCCGCTCTATAAAAAGCACCGCATCTCTGACGATGATACCCACAAGCAGTATTATTCCGAAGTAAGAAGGGACGCTCAAAGAAGTGTTTGTTAGCCACAAAAGCCCAAAGGCACCCATTACAGCCAAAGGCACCATCACCAAAACGGTAAAGGGATGTCTGTAGCTCTCAAACAAGGACGCAAGGACCATATAAACCCCAACCAAAGCAGCTATTAAAGCCATGCCCAAGCCTTGAAAGGCTCTGGCAAATTCCTTAGCTTGTCCTGTGGCTTCGTAAGTGTAGCCAGGAGGAAGATTACTCTTAAACCAATCCTCCAGATCCTTTACTGCATCCGCCAGAGATTTTTCCCCAGATAGGTTTGAAAAGAAGGAAAAAGCATACTGCCTGTTGTATCTGTTCAGGTACTGATATCCAGTCCTCTGTTCTATCTCCACCACCTCAGTGAGTGGCACTAAGGCTCCTGTGGGGCTTTTCAGATAAACCTTTTTTAGATTCTCCAGGTTCTGCACAAAGGATGGTATAGCCTTTATATAAAGGTCGTAGCTTTCTGAGCCAAGCTCGTAGGTTGCTATCTGTAGCTTTCCAAACAGTACCCTTAGTGTAATAGACACTTGCTCCACACTTATGCCAAGGTCTGCAAGCCTCTCTCGGTTAACTTTTATATGCACCTGTGGCTCATTTAGCCTAAGGTCCGTATCCACATCCCTGTATCCAGGTTTTCCCCTAAATTCCGCCAAAAGCTTGTTTGATATACTCTGAAGCTGTTCTATGTCTGGACCTTTAATCACATACTGGATATCCACCTGCCTTCCGCCAGCAGGACCGATTATGCCCGCTGATTCTACGCTAACTTTTACATCTCTTAACTTTGCAAATTCTTTCCTTAACATCTCCATAACTTGTCTTTGATGGGGTCTTTTGCCCCTTTCCACCAGATAAACAAAGGCTAAACCACCGTTTACAGTGGGCCTTCCTGCCACTCCTTGACCCATAGCTAAGCCAAACCTGTCTACATATGGATTCTTTCTGATTATCTCCTCAACCTCTTTCGTCTTTTGCTCCGTAAATTCAAAGGACGATCCTACCGGTGTTTCAAACCTAACCAAAAACCTACCCTCATCCACCAGTGGGAAGAACTCTCTCTTGGTCATCCTAAAGAGCTGAAAGCCAGCCAACACACTGACCAAAGAGAGGCCTATAACAATAGCTTTGTGGTCCAAGGACCACCTAAGGGCTTTATCAAAGTAGCCTTCAAACTTTGCATAAACTTTAGTGAAAGGGTTTTCTACTGGCACTTTATCTACCAACCTAGAAACCGCCATAGGCGTAAAACTTATGGCAACCAGGTATGAAAGGGCTATAGCCACCACCAACGTCAGGGCAAAACTCCCAAAGAGCTTGCCTACCACACCCTTTAGGAATATGATCGGTATAAATACGATTATCAAAGAGGCCGTTGAAGCAAGCAGTGCAAAGATAACCACCCTTGTGCCTCTTTCTGCTGCCTCTAAAGGAGGTAGATTTTCCTCTTTTCGCCTTCTGTAGATGCTCTCTAAGACTACTATAGCGTCATCTATAACTATGCCTACCGCTACAGCAAGACCCAAAAGGGTAAAGGTGTTCAAAGATTGGTCTGTCTGATACAAAAAGAAAACTGTTCCCAAAAGAGCCACAGGTATGGCAAAGACGGGAACAAAGGTAAGCTTCACGCTACCGAGGAAAAAGTAAACCACTAAGGAAGTTAATAGACTTCCTATGATTATCTCCTCCAACGCAGCTTTTACACTGTCTTTGACAAACACGCTGGCATCAAAGGTTATGTCCATCCTCATACCAGGTGGAAGCTGTCTGTTCCACTCTTCCATTCTTTGTTTTACTCTATCCACAGTGGCGACGGTGTTTGTCTTAGACTGTTTGTAAATCACAAAAGCTATGGCTTGCTCTCCCATGTACCTTGCCATACCCCTCTTTTCATCCTCCCCAAACTCCGCGTAGCCTATGTCCCCAAGTCTGAGGTTGGGATTTATGAAAATACTTTCCAGCTCCTTGGCGTCCTTTGCCTTCCCGTAAAAACGGATTATGTAGTCTCTTTCCTTTCCGTATATTGCACCTGCAGGTGAATCTAAGTGATTTTTGACAACCGCTTCCACAACTTCCTGAATGGCTAAGTTCCTTGAATATAGCTTCTCAGGATCTATCCTTATCCACATTACGTTGTCTCTGAATCCTCCCAAATCCACCTGCCCGACCCCATCTATCCTTTCAAAGTCCCTCTTTATTATCTTGTCAGCCCAGTATGCCAAAGTCTGATAGTCCGCAGTCTTTGAGTGAAGAAGGATAGCCAGTATGGGTGCTAAAGATGTGTCCACTTTTCTGACTATGGGAGGATCCACGCCCTCTGGGAGTCTCCTCATAGCCCTCTGGACCGCGTCTCTGACTTCCTGAGCTGCCACGTCTATATCCTTTTCAAGGGAGAAGGTGATAGTTATCCTGGATGTGCCAGAGAAACTCTGAGAAACTATAGACTCTATACCGCTAATGGTTGATATCTGCTCTTCTATAACCCTGGTTACGTTCACATCTACCACCGTAGGATCAGCACCAGGATAGGTGGTAACTACGCTAACTGTGGGAAAATCTACATCCGGAAGTCTATCTATGGGTATGTTTCGGAGGGAATAAAGACCTAAGAGGATGAAGGCAAACATAAACATCCAGGATGTAACTGGTCTGTGAATAAAAAATCTGTGCATTACAGACTGCTATTATATCTTATGAGGTAAGTTCTTACCCTATACGTGTATAACCTTTAGAACCTCCTCTAAAACTGGTGGTAAAACCTTAGGTTGTAGGCATACCTTCATGGCGGTGTCTGGGTCCTTTAGCCCATTGCCGGTAAGGGTACAGACCACCACCTCACCACCGCGGAAGAAGCCTTCCCTACAGAGTTTTATAAGTCCAGCCACAGAAGCTGCGGATGCTGGTTCGCAGAATATACCTTCTTTAGAAGCCACCAACTTATAGGCATGTAGTATTTCATCATCGCTAACTGCATCAATCATTCCCCCAGATTCCTTAGAAGCCTGAAGGGCAGACTGCCAACTGTAAGGATTGCCTATCTTTATAGCAGTGGCTATTGTCTGAGGATTCTTTATAGGGTAGCCTTTAACTATGGGCGCCGCTCCCTCCGCTTGCCATCCCATCATCTTTGGTAGTTTTTCAATCTTTCCCCTTTCGTAATACTCTTTGTAGCCTTTCCAATAGGCTGTTATGTTTCCTGCGTTCCCCACTGGTATAAAGTGATAATCTGGAACAAATCCCAGCGCATCGCACACTTCAAAGGCACCTGTTTTTTGCCCCTCTATCCTGTACGGATTTACCGAATTGACCACTTCTACTGGAAGAAGCTCCCCTAACTTCCTGACTATTTCCAAAGCATCATCAAAAGTTCCTTGAATTGCCAAAACCTCCGCACCGTAGATAACAGCCTGCGAGAGTTTTCCAAGAGCCACCGCACCCTTTGGAAGAAGCACGTAGGCCTTTAGCCCAGCTTTGGCAGCGTATGCGGCAGCAGAGGCAGAGGTATTTCCAGTAGAGGCGCATATAACAGCCTTTTTCCCACTTTCTACAGCCTTTGATATGGCAAGGGTCATACCTCTGTCCTTGAAAGACCCAGTGGGATTTAGCCCTTCGTACTTTAGGTATATTTCTCCCTTAAAACCGATTTCCTTAGCCAGGTTATCTGCCTTTATCAGAGGAGTGTTTCCTTCACAAAGAGTTATTACAGGCGTCCTGTCACTGACAGGCAAATATTCCCTATAGTGGTGAATAATTCCTCGCCAGTAATTCATTAAAACTTAGAGAAAATTATAAATTAGTTTTCAGGAAACTCCCGGCAGGAGGTTGTTCGAAAAATCCCTCATTGGGCCGTCCCCCCAACCTCTAAGGGAACTAACCTGCTCCGCACTTTGAAAGGATTTTTCCAACAGCCTCCAAAAACGCTTGACTGCTAATAAGATATATGCTAAAATAAAATGTTGTTAGCCCCCGTCGTCTAGCCAGGTCCAGGACACCGCCCTTTCAAGGCGGAGAACGCGGGTTCAAATCCCGCCGGGGGTGTTTTAAAGCACAGCATGAGCGATAAAGAAATTTTCTCCGAAGAATATAAAGCAGAAGCAATCAAAGCAATAACCGGTTTAGAGCACGTAAGAACAAGACCCTCTATGTATATAGGGGATGTGGGAGAGAGGGGTCTGCATCACCTGATATGGGAAATCCTGGACAACGCTGTAGATGAACATATGGCAGGCTATGCTGACCAGATATCTTTAATAATACACAGCGATAACTCCATAACCGTAGAGGATAACGGAAGAGGTATTCCTGTGGATATCCACCCCGAAACTGGTATTCCTGCAGTTCAGATGGTATTTACTATGCTGGGAGCAGGGGGAAAGTTTGACAAGAAGGTTTATAGGTACTCTGGTGGCCTTCACGGCGTGGGTGCGTCGGTGGTTAATGCCCTTTCTGAGTGGCTCGTTGTTGAAGTATATAGGGATGGTATTATATACAGACAAGAATACAGAAGAGGAGAACCATTAACAGAAGTTTTGCCGGTAGGAAAAACCACCAAGAGAGGCACAAAGGTTACCTTCAAACCAGACCCAGAGATTTTTGAAACAACAAAGATAAAGTACGACATAGTTGAAAAGCGTGTTAGAGAGTTAGCTTATCTAAATCCCAACTGTAGGTTTTTACTAAAGGATGAAAGAATAAACAAAGAACTTCTTTATCACTTTACAAGAGGGATAGAAGAACTCGTATCCTATCTTTCAGTAGGTAGAGAGCCACTTTTTGAAGAGATCGTCAGAATTCAAGGGGAAGCAGATGGTGTTATAGTTGATATAGCTTTCTCTTACACAAAGGACTATAAGGAGATAGTTGAAAGCTTTGTAAATAACATAAAAACAGTAGAAGGGGGCACACACGTTACAGGCTTTAGATCCGGGCTTACGAAGGCTGTTATGAGAGCCCTGCCAAGCCTCAAAATACAAAAGGACCTTAAGGAAACAATAACGGGAGAGGACCTAAGGGAAGGTTTAGTTGCGGTGGTTTCTTGCAAGGTGCCAGAACCACAGTTTGAAGGACAGACAAAAACCAAGCTCGGAAATCAAAACGTTAAAAACATAGTAGAGTCCATAGTCTATGAAAATCTTTCCATTTACTTTGAAGATAAAAGAGACATCCTAAGGCTAATAGTTGAAAAAGCCATTGAGGCAGCCTTAGCAAGAGAGGCGGCAAAGAAAGCTAAAGAGCTTGTAAGAAGAAAGTCACCCCTTGAGGATAGCACACTACCCGGAAAACTTGCGGACTGTTCCGAAAAGGATCCGAAAAAATGCGAGCTCTTCATCGTAGAGGGAGAATCGGCAGGTGGGTCTGCCAAGCAGGGAAGAGACAGAAGATTTCAGGCTGTCTTACCTTTGAGAGGAAAAATTCTAAATGTAGAAAAAGCAAGGCTTGACAAGATATTTTCAAACGAAGAGATAAAGGCTATAGTCAGCTCCTTAGGTTCAGGGATAGGGGAGGAGATGGACCTTTCTAAGCTCAGGTATCACAAGATAATTCTTATGACTGATGCAGATGTGGATGGCTCTCACATAAGGACCTTACTTTTGACCTTCTTTTACAGATACCTTCCTAAGCTTATAGAGAACGGCTACTTATACATAGCCCAACCTCCTCTTTATAGAGTCAAAAAAGGAAAGTCGGTTTTTTATCTTAAAGATGACCGAGAGTTAGAGAATTTTCTATACGGCTACATAAAAAAAGAAGGTCTTTTAAAGGATGCAGATGGTGTAGAATACAGAGGCGATAGGCTCATAGACATTCTTAAAAAGCTAAAGGAGATAGAGGAAGGTTATAGGATATTGGTTAGAAAAAAAGGAGAGGAGATAATAGAATGTATACTAAGGCATCGTCTTACAGAAAAGGATCTAAGACAAGAGAAGGATCTTGAGGCAAAGCTAAACAACTTGAAGGATTGCGTGAAAAACTATAACATAAGCACAAAATACGACCAGCAGGAAGGCGCCTACGAGCTTGTGTTTACCGACAGGAGTGTGGGCAAAAAAATCATAGTAGATGCAGATCTTCTGTCTTCAATTACGTATAAACAAATCTTGGAAGGCATAGGTCTAAAGCTTCCGGTGGAAGTGTGGGTGGAGAAAAAGAGTAAGGTGGTTAATAATCTGCATAGCATTCTTGATTCAATTACAGAACTTGCTAAAACCAGTTTTGAAATTCAGAGATACAAAGGTCTTGGAGAGATGAACCCAGAACAACTTTGGGAAACTACTATGAACCCTAAAAATAGAAGGCTTTTGAGGGTATCCATAGAAGATGGAGCGGAGGCAGACAGAATCTTTAGCATACTTATGGGAGAACAAGTGGAACCAAGAAGAGAATTCATAGAAGCCTATGCCAAAGAGGTAAGGAACTTAGATGTTTAAGAGAATATTAGTAGGTTTGGATGGGTCACCAACAAGTTGGACTGCAGCAGATTACGCCTTTACTATAGGCCAAAAGCTTGACATACCAGTGGTTGGTATGCACATCATAGACGAGCGTATTCTTGAGGAGGGTTTTTTGGAAGACATAGCTGGAGTCTTAGGTTTTAACTACTATGCGGGTATATCTGCTAAGTTAAAAGATTTTTTTGAAGAACAGGCAAGCGTGCTCTTGGATGAGTTTTTAGCACTGGGGCGGGAAAAAGGAGTTAAGGTGTCTTCTTACCAAAGCATGGGCAAACCATATCAAATAATCCTTTCTCAAGCAGATCCAGAAGATCTGATAGTGTTAGGGAGAAAATCTCACAAACCCGTCTCTGGCTTTTTACTTGGTTCAACTACTGACATAGTGATTAGAAGATCGCCCTGTCCTGTGTTGGTTGTGCCGGAAGAGAAAAGGCAGATAAAAAAACTCTGCGTAGGATACGACGGTAGCGCTTCGGCAAAAAAAGCCTTAGATATAGCAAAATCTTTGGCTAAGGTTTTTGAAGGTAAAGTGTATGCAGTGCATGTGGGAGAAAAGGACCTTTCTGATGAGGTGGGGGTTGATGTCCAATACGTAACCGTGCAGGGCATTCCAGAAGAAAAATTGGTAGAATATTGTAAGAGAGAGGAAATCGATTTGTTGTTTATGGGAGCGTTCTCTAAGGGAAGGGTGAAAGAGCTTTTCTTAGGAAGCGTTACAAGTTTTGTAATTCACCACTTAAACATACCTATCTTTTTGGTGAAGTAAAATGGGGAAACTGTACGTTGTAGGCACGCCTATTGGAAATTTGAAAGACATAACACTAAGGGCTCTGGAAGTTCTTCAGTCTGTAAATTTCATAGCCTGCGAGGACACGCGCAGAACGTCCATACTACTAAATCACTACAAGATAGAAGGTAAAAAGCTGCTTTCTTATTATGAGCCAAAAGAGAGCGTTCAGGTGCCTAAGATAGTCAAGCTTTTGGAAAAGGAAGATGTAGCTTTGGTTACTGACGCGGGCACTCCTTCTATATCAGACCCAGGTTACAAACTCATAAGAGCTTGCATTGAAAAAGGCATACCTGTAGAAGTAATCCCAGGTCCAAGTGCGGTAATTGCCGCTTTGGTAGGTTCCGGTCTGCCTACCGATCGCTTTACCTTCGTAGGATTTCTACCCAAAAAAGGATTAACCAACTTTTTAGAAGAGCTAAAGGCTTACAAAGAGAGCACCATAATTGCCTTTGAATCTCCCAATAGGCTAATAAAAACCTTGGAAAATATTAAAGAGGTTTATGGAGACAATACAACCGTGTGCGTAGCCAGGGAGCTCACAAAGGTCCACGAGGAGTATATAAGGGGAAGGGTGGTAGAAGTGCTCGACGAGTTAAACAGAAGAGGAGAAATAAAAGGTGAGCTAGTTATCCTGTGGCATATGGTTGAAGATTAAGGACGTTGAAAATTCTCCTGTCTTTTATGTTCTCTTTTCTTTCCCAAAGGGCGTTCTGAACCTCCCAAAGATCTATCATAAGTTCAAATTTTCCTACCTTTCTGTTGTAGTTCTTTATAAGCTCTATTAGTTCCAAAAGTTCTTCCTCTTCCTCCAGTTTTTCAATACATAGCCTTACAAAGGACTGCTTTAATTCGTGAATACTCAAATCTAAACCAAGTTCCTCCGCTTTATGCATAACAAGTTTTATACCTTTTACGTCTCTGTTTTCTATCATTTTCTTCAGCTTTAACTTGTAAAGCGTTTCAAGATGAGTCTTAGCGTCTTTTAAGGACCAAAAATGTTTAGACTTAGCATAGTAGAGTATCTCTTCCAGAAGATAGGCATAATCAGAGACAAAATTAAGGTATGCGTCTTCATAGGACCTTATCCATGATTCTAGAACCATTTTCAAGTAGCTTGGAGGAAGTTTTTCTAAGTGGAGCTCGTCCCAACCAAACTCAAATGAGAATCTTTCTTCCGTGTTAGTGTTTTTGAGGTAAACCAAAAACCTTTCTCCTTTCTCTTTTACTTTAAAACTCCAAGAACCAAGATTATCTTTCTTTGCTTCTGATAGATAAAGAAAGAGAGCTGTGTGAGCAATATCGCTTGGTTTATACACCTTAGGTTTGACTAGTTTGTTCCAGACAGCCAAACCATTTCCGTATTCTATAAGATTACTGGGCGCCTCTGCTAAGTACTGTGTTAAAACATCCTCCGCTTCCCTAAGATCCATCAAGTCTATAGCCCTTTTGGCATAAAGGAGGTTGTTTACCGTTTCTATACCAGAAATATCCGCAAAAAACCAACCGTCGGAAGAAAACGCAAACTGCATAAAGGTAAGTGCAGACAACGCTTTAAAGACCTTAATTCTCTCGCTCCCTGATAAACTTTTCCTTAGGTGGGTTTTTAGATAATTTTCCTTTGCCTCCTTAGAATTAGCCTCAAGTAATACATCTATGTAATACAAAATTGCCAGTTGGGGATCGTTAAAGTACTTTTCCAAAATGCTGTATGCCTTTTCTTTTACCATATACCTAACTGCCTCCAGTCCCTCCCTCAGTGGCTTTCTCCACTTTTGTTGCCAGCCTGGCAGCCCTCCCGTGCTGCATCCACAGTCTGAACGCCATCTTTCCACACCATGAGGACAGCTCCAGGAGGTATAAGGGACCAGTTTGCCTTCTTCCGTAGGTTTGTGAGATCTGTAGTAATCTTCCAAAGTTGTAAAGCTTTCTGAGTGTTTTTTAAACAGGTAAGCAAGGGCAAGTTCTCCAAACTTTTTGTGATGGCCAAAGGTTTCACCGTCTGTAGCTATAACAACGGGTGGCTCTTTGTGTATCATCGCTTTGTAAAGCTTTTCCGCATCCCAGAGTAAATCCCCAAAGGATACACCATGGGAAAGCTCCCCATCGTAAACAAACACTGCTAAATTGTTAATCCTTAGGTAATTTCCTTTACCGGAAACCTGGTGGGACGCGAGCAAAATAAACTCTATGCCATTTTCTTTTAAAAGATCAAGGGTTTCCTCATCCACCGCCAGCTCTGGAAGCCAAAACCCCTTAGGTTTTCTACCAAAAAACTTCTCATAGGTCCTTATGCCCCAGAATATCTGTATCTGCTTGTCCTCCAAAGGGTCCAGGGGGAGTATAGTATGGTTAAAGGATGTGGCAAGACTATGATCTGCCCCCTCTTTTATTTTTTCCATAAGCTCTGGGTGATACTTTTTTATCCAACTCAAAAGGGTCCATCCCATGTTAAAGCTTAAGTGACGGTAGCAGTTTATTATGTCCTTCGTAAGACCCTCCTCTCTGTAATGGGCGTAGGCTACTGGCAGATAACATTCCCTGTAGATCCTTTCATTCCAATTCTCAAAAGGGAAGGCAGAGTCCTCTATGGGTATTTCGCCCAAGTATGGATTTTCTCTGTAAGGTTGGTAAAAATGGGCATGGATTATCAAGTTCCTCATCGCTCCACAAAAAAGCCAATTTTCCGAAACTTCTCAATCCTGTGTCTTACAATTTCCTCTTGGCTCAAACCCATTAATCTTCTTAGATTAACCTTTATACATCGTTTTAAAAGCCTTGCCATCCTTGCGTAGTCCCAATGGGCTCCACCTAATGGTTCCCGAATAACTCCGTCTATTACACCAAGCTCAAGTAGGTCTTTTGCGGTTAGCTTCAGAGCTTTGGAAGCTTCCTTTACCTTAGACTGATCCTTCCAGAGTATGGCAGCGCAACCCTCTGGGGATATGACAGAGTATATGGCATTTTCAAGCATTAGAACCACGTTTGCCACACCCAAAGCTAAAGCCCCTCCCGAACCTCCTTCACCTATAACCACTGCCAACACTGGGACCTTTAGGTATCCAAAGGTGTAAAGACTATCCGCAATGGCTTCCGACTGACCCCTCTCTTCCGCACCCACACCTGGGTAAGCTCCTGGCGTGTCTATAAAGGTAATAACGGGCAAGCAGTAATGCTCTGCAAGCTTGGCTATTCTTACCGCTTTTCTGTAGCCTTCCGGATGGGGCATGCCAAAGTTTCTCTCCATTTTCTCCTTTGTGGTCCTTCCCTTTTCGTGTCCGATGATCGCTACTGGTATATCATCCAAATAGGCAAAGCCAGCCACTATAGCCTTATCGTCTCCAAACTTTCTATCTCCGTGCAGTTCTATAAAGTCTTTGAAGATGAGCTTTATGTAGTCTAAGGTGTGAGGTCTCTGTGGATGCCTTGCCAGCAGCACCCTCTCCCACGGATCAAGCTTTGAGTATATTTCTTTACTTTTTTTCCTAAACTCCCTTTGAAGTTTCCTAAGATCTCTTTCCTTGTCTTTTTCCCCTAATTGATAAAGTTTTTTAAGTTGTACGATCTTTTGATTCAGCTCTGCCAGCTCTTTTTCAAACTCTAAAAACATACAGAAAGATTATAAAACGTCCAAAAGGGCTTCAAGATACACCGCCCCACCTACGGCTTTAGACTGTAAAAAGAGATTATCATACCTTCCGCCGCCAGCGATAGGGTATCCCACTCCTGGATGGA
>Ga0209821_100017_pt1 | contig 46776 bp, 47 predicted proteins | sample SSWtaG_3_FD_184118 | JGI IMG/M metagenome (GOLD analysis project Ga0209821, IMG submission 184118) | Hot spring microbial communities from Sandy's Spring West, USA to study Microbial Dark Matter (Phase II) - SSWTFFsm_matched (SPAdes)... | ecosystem: Environmental > Aquatic > Thermal springs > Hot... | reverse complement strand
GGAAAAGAAAAAAAGAGAGAGGAAATGAGAATAAAGTATTTTTCATCATCATAAAATGGATCTCGTTTCAAAATAAAAAAAATAAGATAAAGAAAAACAAAAACAAGTAAAAAACCAAAAAGTCTAAAAATAAAATCTCGAAAAAAAATAAAAAAAGCATAATTTAAAAAATAAGAAATTGGGGTATAAGGTGGTAAAAGAAATTTTGAGAAATTATTATTTTTCCAAATAAGATATTGAAGAAAAGAAAGAAAGAAAGAATAAAAAAGAAAAGTAAAAATAAGAGAAACTAAAAGAAGACTCAAGTAGTTTATTCTTTTTTCCTCTTTGAAAAAATAAGATAAAAAGCTTAAAATTAAAAAAAGAAGACTGAAAGGATAATAAATATCTAAAAAAAGAATATCTTTTAACATTTAATTAAAATTTTAAAACAAAATGAGTGGCTTTACTCTTTTTGAAACACTTTTAGTTTTAATTATTATTTCTATTATTTTAGGTTTTGGTTTTTATTATTTTAATCAAATAAGCCAAATGAATTTTCTCTTTGAAGAAACAAACAAAAGAATTTTAGATTTAGTAAAAACAGCACGAGAAAAAGCAATTTTAGGAGAAGAAAATAGTGATTGGGGAGTAAGTTTTGTTAATACTTCAACAGACTACGTTCTTCTTTATAAAGGATCTCCTACTAATATTTATTATCAACTTACTATGAATAAAAGATTCAGTTTTTTAAATCCAGCAGAAAATAGTACTCTTTCAGTAAAATTTTCTAAATTTAATGGTGTTCCTTCAATAAGCACTATTATTTCTATAAAAAATAATTTAACCAATGAGATAAAATATCTTTGTATACCTACAAGTTCTTCTCCTTTTCTTTCAACAACTTCTACTTGTTTGGAATTTTAAAAAAAACACTTTAAAATTAATTCTGTCGAAATTAAAAAGATTAAAAAATGGGAGAAAATTACAAAAACCTTGTTTACTTGGGAACCACTATTTTGATTTTATCTTTGGGATCTTATTTTCTTTTAAAGAATGTTTCTTTAACTAATTTAAACAAACAAGAGGAATCTAAAAACAATTTTTTTCAAGAAGTTAATTTAAATGTAAATTTAGGCAATTTGCCTCCTTTAGGTTTTGAAGGCGCCGAAGTAAAAATAGTAGAATTTGGTGATTTTCACTGCCCCTTTTGTGCTTTAGCAGCTAATTATCTTTATCCTGAGCTTGAAAAATATATTTTTTTACAAAAAGTTGTTTTTTATTTTCGAGACTTTCCTTTAGAAGGTATTCATCCTCAAGCTAAAAAGGTCCATTTAGCTTCAAGATGTGCTAATGAAGAAGGAAAATATTGGGAATTTCATAAAGAAGTTTATAAGGAAGTCTTTAAAGCTATGAATGAAAGAAGAGACTATTTCTTTACTGGTAGTGATGAATATCTTTTAAATTTAGCTTCTCGCCTAGGATTAAATGAAGAAAAATTTAAAACTTGTCTTCAAGAGAAAAAATACGAGTCTGATATAAATAAAGATATTGCTGAAGGAAGTAGTTACGGAGTTGAAGGCACACCAACGTTTTTTATAATTAAAAATGGAAAGGTTTATCAAGGGGCAGGCTTTGTTCCTGAATTAATTTCTGAATTTAAAAACATTATCGAGAAATGAAAAAAATAATTATTTATACTACCAGCTGGTGTCCTTGGTGTCAAAAAACAAAAAAGTTCTTAGAAGGTTTAGGTTACTTTTATGAAGAAAGAAATGTGGAAGTAAATCCTCAGTGGGAAAAAGAACTTATAGAAAAATCTGGTCAAATGGGTGTTCCTGTCACTTTAATTATTGATGAAAACGGAAAAGAAAAATTAATTATTGGCTACGATCCTCTTTCTCTTAGAGAAGCTTTAGAATAAAGATGATTTACGATTCAATTATTATTGGCGCTTCAGCTGGTGGAATTAGTTCAGCTATTTATTTAAAAAGACAAGGACTTAATTTTATTATTATTGCTAAAGACATCGGTGGTGAGATGGCTCTTTCTGGTATTGTAGAAAATTATCCGGGTTTTCCAAAAACTAGTGGATTTGAATTAGCAGAAAAATTTGAAGAACATCTTAAGAGTTATGGGGTTGAACCTATAATTGATGAAGTTATCAAAATAGAAAAGGAAGGAAATATTTTTAAAGTTCAAACTAAAAGTAACAATTTATATTTTTCTAAAACCTTAATTTTAGCTACAGGAGCAACACCTAAAAAGTTAAATGTTCCCGGAGAAAACGAATTTTATCATAAAGGTGTAAGCTATTGTTCTGTTTGTGACATGCCGCTTTTTAAGGGAAAAGTTGTTGCTATTGTAGGTGGAGGGAATTCTGCTTTAGAAGCAGGAATTATGGCTTCTAATATTTGTCCTAAGGCTTATATTATCAACAAAAATCCTCAATTTAAAGGTGATAAAATTTTAATTGAAGAGATTTCCAAAAAAGAAAATATTGAAATAATTTATAATGCTTTAACACAAGAAATTTATGGTGATGATTTTGTTAGGGGTATAAAGTATTTAGACAAAAATACAGATGAAATGAAAGATTTAAAAGTTGATGGGGTTTTTATTCATATAGGTTTAAAACCAAATTCAGAAATGATTCCAGATGAGTGGAAAGTAAAAAATGAATTTGGCGAAATTATTGTTAATAAATTTTGTGAAACTAATATTCCTGGCTTTTTTGCTGCTGGAGATGTCACTGATTTTCCTCACAAACAAATAGGTATAGCCGTCGGACAAGGAATTGCTGCTGGTTTAGGTGTTATAAATTATCTTAACAAAAATAAAGTTTAAATTGAAACCTTTAATTTTTTCTTTATTTCCCTTGGATGAAAATTTCTTACAAAATAAAGTTTTGCTCTTCTTGTTTTTGCTTTTCCTAAAATCTCAATTTTTTCTATAATTGGAGAATGCAAAGGGTATATCTTTTCTATCATTTGGCCGGCAGCTTCTCCTCTAACTGTAAACATCACCCTTGTCCCCCTTTTTCTTTTTACGGAAATCACTAAACCTTCAAATTTTTGTAAAAATTCTCTTTTCTTTTCTTTAATTTTTTGCCAAACTCTTACCACCATACCCGGTTTTATTTCAGGAAGATCTTTTCTTAAATATTTTTCTTCAACAACTTTTATAAGATTATGTGTCATGTTAATTCACATTTTATCATAAATTTTAAAATTTTTTAAATGGGGATCATAAACCCAGACCTCATAAGAAATTTTTTTAGGTTTAGGAAGTTTAAATATTTTTTTTATTTTATAAGGCCTTAATCTTTCTTTTTGAACTTGAATAAGTTTTAAATCTTTTTTACTTAAAGCAATAATATCAAAAAAACCTAAAATATCCTGAGAATAAAATTTTACTTTAGGCGGTTTCCAAACGAGATAGTTTCTTTTTTTCAAAATCTCTAAAGCCAATTTTTCTACTTTTTTACCACGTAAAACTTTATTTACTTTTTTCTTCATCCTTTATTTTTTCTAAAATTTTATAAACCTTTTCTGCTTCTTCAAATTCTTGAGAAGTGTAAAAAACTATTTTAGAAGGTAAATGTCTTAAATAAACTTCTTTTTTTAATTCATTTTTAAGAGTAGAATTTATTTTTTGAAAATAAGAAACAATTTCATTTTTTTTCTTTTCTGGAAAAACGCTAAGATAAACTCTTAAATAACCCCCTTTTTTAGGAAGTTTTACGTCAACAATAGTAAAAAGATCATTTCTAAAAATATTAAATTTTTGCATAATTTTTGAAAGAGCTTTAATAACTTCAAATTTTTTTCTTTCTTTCATTTTTAAATTTTTATCACTACCGGTAAAATCATTGGTCTTCCTCCTGTTTTGTGATAAAGAAAATCAGCTATTTCTTCTCTTAAGTGATATTTAATTTGTTCTTCTTGAATTAGAGGAGCTTCTTCTCCTAAAAATTTTATATTTCTCTTAACAATTTTTTTAATGAGTTGTGAAAGTTCTTGGATTAATTCCTTATTTGATTCTTTAGAATAAACAAAACCCTTGAAGATAATTTCTGGATTTTTTCTAATTTCTCCAGTTTGACTATCAATAGTGACTATAATAAGAAACATGCCTTCTTTAGCTAAATTTTTTCTATCTCTTAAAACAACACTTTCGACTGAACCCATGCCTAAACCATCAACATAAACTGTATAAGCTGGTATTTTTTCTTCAGTTTTAAATATTTTTTCTGGTACCATTTTAATCACATCGCCGTTTTGGGCGATAATAATTTTTTCTTGAGGCATGCCCAAATTAACAGCTATTTCTTCAACAGCTTTGAGCATAAAATAATGGCCATGAACCGGCATCACGTATTCTGGTTTAACTAAACTAATAAAAAGCTTTACTTCTTCAGAAAAAGCATGTCCAGAAGCATGAATGTCCATCATTTGGTAATGGACAACTTTAGCTCCTTGTTTTAAAATATCATCTTTTAATTCTTGAACAATTCTTTCATTACCAGGAATAATTGAAGATGAAAAGATAACTGTATCGTCTTTTATTAGTTTGAAATATCTATGCTCACCGTTAACAATTCTCATTAAAGCTGAACCTTCCTCAGCTTGAGAACCTGTACAAATAATAGTTACTTGATGAGGTTTAAGTTTAAAAGATTCTTCTGGTTTAATAATTGTTCCTTTGGGCATCTGAAGATATCTCAAATTTCTAGCTACTTCGACATTCATTCTCATGGTATGTCCATCAACAACAACTCTTCTTCCATAAATAGCGGAAAGATAAATAAGTTGTTGTATTCTTTCTAAAAGAGAAGCGAAGGTTACAGCGATAATTCTTCCATTAGCTTTTCTAAAAATTTCTTCTAGGGTTTCCATAATTTTTCTTTCGGAAATAACAAAACCTGGTTGATAGGAATTAGTTGAGTCTATCATCAAAAGTCTTACACCTCTTAAAGAAAGTTTAACAATTCTTGAAAGATCAGCGGGTTTATCAAAGAAGGGAGTAAAATCTATTTTAAAGTCTCCAGTGTGCATAATATTACCAACAGGGGTTTGAATAAAAAGTCCTACCGAATCAGGAATATTATGATTAACATGGAAATAATCGATAATAAAAGAACCTATTTTTAATGGTTTATAAATGTCTTTTCTAAATTCTATAACTTCTAATTTTGGGGAGGAAGGAAAATCTTCTTGTCTTTTTAAAATAATTCCTTTTGAAAGCGGTGTGGCATAAATAGGAGGATTACCCAATTTATCAATAAGATAAGGAATAGCTCCGATATGATCGTAATGCCCGTGAGTAATAACAATACCTACTATTTTTTCTTTATTTTTCTCTAAATATTCAACATTAGGAATTAGAAAATCAACGCCTGGCATTTCTTCAAAAAATGGGTAACCCAAACCTATATCAATAATAAGGATTTCTTTATCATTAAGCTCAAAAGCTGTTAGATTTCTTCCTACTTCTTCTAAACCGCCCAAAGGAATGATTTTTAAAGTTCCAAAATATCTTTTTTCTTTATTTTTTTCTTTTCTTCTTAATTTAAATTCTTCTTTTTTTATTTCTTCAATTTGCTTGATATCCGCACTCATTTAAATTAGATTTTTTAATTTGACCTTTTGGGCAGGGAGGGATTCGAACCCTCACGGCCTTAAGCCACAAGGCTCTGAACCTTGCGCGTCTGCCAATTCCGCCACCTGCCCTAATCTGACACCTCTAAGTTTAAAATAGTTGAACTTGCTGAGCTTATATCAATAGTAGCGGTAGCGAAAAGATTTTTAGATATAGCTGTTGAAGTAAGAGTTGAAGTTAAAGAAATAAGCCTTAAATTAGAGCTTAAAGAAGTAGTAGTAATAGAAATATCAACGTAACCTTGTGGCAGGTTTATTTGCATTGAAGTCGTAGTAAAATCTCTATCTTGATTAATTCTATATAAGGCATAACGTAAACCGCTTATTTCTAAAGATTTTAAAGAAATGTTTCTTTGAAAAATGAATGATAAGTTATAAGAAAAAGAAAGATAATTTAGTACTATTATAACTAAAAAACTAAAAAAAATCAAGATTATACCTAAAAAACCTAACAAAATTTGTCCTTTTTTCATTTATTTAAAAGGTAAACTAATAGCTGTTTCATAACTAACTTCCTTTTTATTAGTTTCGTCACTTATGGTAAAGGAGGTTTTATAAGAACCATTTAATTTTTGAAAACTTAAGTTTTTAACATTAATTCTTTTATCAACAATTCGGAAAATTTTTTTTAAATTATAATTACTGTCCAATTCAGCCAAGTAAACTTGTCCTCGAGGTCCATCAAAAAAGAGCCAACCTAAAATATCATTCCAAGCAAAACCTTGTAAATATTTTCCTTCTACTAACTCAACTTTAAAATTACTTGAAGAACAAACACCTAAATCTAAACAATTAAAAACTATAAAGCCAATAATATCATTATAAGCATAACCTCTAAGTTCTGGTTGAGTACTAGAGGTAATACAAACTCCGTAAACAATGCTTTCTCCGGAAGAGTTTCTAAAACTTATCCAACCAAGTTGAGGTGACCAAGCATAATCTGAAAGAGCATAAAGCGAAGTCACTGAATTGCCTGAAGAAATAAGACAAGATGAAGAGTTTATAAATTTTACAGAATAATTTTCTCCTTTAAGACTTACAGAGCCTATTCTTATATTGCTTATCATTCCTTCTAAAGTAGAAGATTCAAAATTTAAAAAAACAGGAGAGGTTCGAAAAAGAATAGATTTATCTCCATTAAATTTTTCAAAAAGAAGCTCATAGTCGGTGATGAAGTTTATATTTTTACTTTTATAAGCTTCTTTTTGAAAAGTAAGTATTAAATTTCTTGCCTCACGAGAAACATCTACTTCTCCAACAGTTCCTTGATAAAAATTTAAAGTATTAATAAGAAGAGGAAAAACAATAAGGCCGACAATTGAAAAAACACCCAAAAAAATAACTACTTCTAAAAGAGTTAAACCTTTTTTAAAAGCTAACATTCAGTTTAGGTATAAGAAAATAATCGTTAAAAATAATATTTTGAGATTCCCCTGTTACTTTTATTAATTTTACATCAGGATTGTTTTGAAAATTATCAATTCTAAAACTAAAAAAATATTCTTCTAAACCAGATTTAACACTTTCCTTACCTAGAACAATTTGCCAACCAGAAATTGTTGAAGTCAAAAAATAATCTGTAGTTGTTGAAAGTGAATTTAAATAATTGAAATTTCTTTGAGCAATATCAAAAAGAGCGTTTCTGTATTTTTCAAAACCGTAGATAGTAATGTCTTGGCTTATATTACTATAACGAAGAGCATTAAAAGAAAGAACAAGAGCGGAAGCGAAAATACCGAGAATAATTGTTATCAAACCTAAGATTAAAACAACTTCCAAAAGAAGTTGAGCTTTAGATTTTGACATTATTTCTCAAACGAAGAATTTCTTCTCTGATTTGTGGTGGTACCACTTCATAATGTGAAAATTCCATATAGAAAGAACCCCTTCCTTGGGTTAAAGATCTTAAAACAGTTACATATCCAAACATCTCTGCTAAGGGCACTTTAGCATGAATAATTTTAACTTTTTCTTCATCAATAACTTCTTCAATTCGAGCCCTTCGAGATGAAAGATCACCAGTAACATCACCAACAAATTCTGAAGGAACAGTGACCTCTACTTTCATTATAGGTTCAAGAAGTACAGGATTTCCTTGTTTAACCCCTTCTTGAAGAGCAATAGCACCAGCAATTTTAAAAGCGATATCAGAAGAGTCAACCTCATGATAAGAACCATCATATAAAATTACTCTTATATCTGTTACCGGATAGCCAGCAATAACTCCTTTTTCCATAGCTTCTTTAATTCCTTTTTCCACCGAAGGAATAAAATTATCAGGAATAATACCTCCTTTAATAGCGTTAACAAATTCAAAACCCTTTCCTCTTTCAAGTGGTTCCAGTCTAACAATAACATGTCCGTATTGTCCTCTACCACCGCTTTGTCTTATGTATTTACCTTCAACTCTTTCAACAACTTGGGTAATGGTTTCTTTATAAGCAACTTGGGGTTTACCTATATTAACATCTACTTTAAATTCTCTTCTGAGCCTATCAACCATAATTTCAAGCTGAAGTTCTCCCATACCACCAATTAACGTATCTCCTGTTTCTTGATTAACAGCTACTTTAAAGGTTGGATCTTCATCGGCTAACGCTTTAAGGGCTAAACCCATTTTTTCTTGATCGGCTTTTGTTTTTGGTTCAACTTTCATCCAAACTACAGGTTCAGCAAATTGGATTTTTTCAAACATAATAGGATGTTTAGGATCACAAATAGTATCTCCAGTTTTTAGATCCTTTCCTCCAACAATCGCTCCGATATCTCCAGCAAACATTTCATCTACTTCTTCACGATGATTAGCATGCATTCTAGCTATTCTTCCTATTCTATAAGTTTCCCCCGTAGAAGTATTTAAAACTGTTGTTCCTGATTTTAAAGTACCAGAATAAATTCTAAAATAAGAAAGAGTACCGACATGAGGATCAACCATAATTTTAAAAATAAGAGCTGAAAATGGTTCGTTGTCATCAGCTTTTCTTATTTCCTCACTTCCTGTAATTGGATTGATACCTTTAACTGGAGGCAAATCAATTGGTGAAGGCAGAAAATCAAGCACACCATCTAAAACAAGTTGAACACCTTTGTTATCTAAAGCAGAACCACAATAAACAGGAATAAAAAGATAATTAATACAAGCTCTTCTTATAGCTTTTCTAATATCATCTTCATTAAATTCTCCAGAAAAATATTTATCCATAAAAATTTCATCACTTTCAGCTAATTTTTCCAACATATGATTTCTCCATTCTTGAGCATAGCTTTCTAAAGAAGGATCAATTTCTTTATAAATAACTTTTTCTCCTTTTTCTCCTTCAAAATAAACTTCTTTCATAGTAATCAAATCTATCACTCCTCTAAAATTTTCTTCTTTACCTATGGGGATACAAACAGGAACAGCGTTTCTCGTAAGCTTTTCATAGATTGAATTTAAAGCATCTTCAAAATCAGCTCCAATTTTATCCATTTTATTAATAAAACAAATTCTTGGCACTTTATATTTATCAGCTTGATGCCAAACTGTTTCTGATTGAGCTTCAACACCTTGAACAGCATCAAATAAAACCACGGCTCCATCTAAAACTCTTAAAGATCTTTCAACTTCAGCAGTAAAATCTATATGTCCTGGAGTATCAATAATGTTTATTTTATATTCTCCTTTAATTCTTTCTTCCCTTGTTTCTGCTTGTTTTAAATAACTTTGCGTCCAAAAACACGTGACTGCTGCAGCAGTAATAGTAATACCCCTTTCTCTTTCTTGTGGCATCCAATCAGTCACAGTAGTTCCTTCATGAACTTCTCCAATTTTATGGGAAATTCCTGTATAATATAAAATCCTTTCTGTAGTTGTTGTCTTTCCAGCATCAATATGAGCAATAATTCCTATATTTCTTGTTTTTTCAATAGGGTAAAGACGTGGCATCTAAAGATAAAACATATAATTCTGACCTTATTCTTGCGGAGGTTTTTTTCGGTTCCACCAACCAAAATGGGCAAAAGCTTTGTTAGCTTCAGCTAATTTATGTATTTCTATTTTTTTCTTATAGGCTTCTCCTTCCTCATTAGCTGCTAAAATAATTTCTTCAGCTAATTTTTCGAACATAGGCTTTCCTTTTTTGTTTCTAGCTGCTTCAATTATCCATTTAATGGATTTAGAAATTCTTCTTTCTGATCTTACAGGTCTCGGCACTAAAAAGGTAGCACCACCAACTCTTCTTGGCCAAACTTCTAAAAGAGGAGCTACATTTTTAAGAGCTTGCTGAAAAACTTTTAATGGATCTTGATTTGTTTTTTGTTCAATAATTTCCATAGCTTTATAAAAAATTTTTTGTGCTTTGATTTTTTTACCGTCTCTCATAAGATTATTTATAAATCTTGAAACTAAAATGCTATTATAAACAGGATCGGGTTGCCAATGTCTTTCGATTTTTATTCTTCTTCTGGGCATTATTCTTTAGGTTTTTTAGTTCCGTAAAGAGAACGACCTTGTCTTCTTCCTTCGACTCCAGCAGCATCATAAACACCTCTTACAATATGATATCTAACACCTGGAAGGTCTTTAACCCTTCCTCCTCTTACTAAAACAATTGAGTGCTCTTGAAGATTATGGCCAATACCAGGAATATAAGCAGTGACTTCAATGCCATTCGAAAGTCTTACCTTAGCTACTTTTCTTAAAGCTGAATTAGGTTTTTTAGGTGTCATAGTATAAACTCTAATACAAACCCCTTTTTTAAAAGGAGAAGGTGAATAATAAAGTTTTCTTTTGAGCGAATTATAAGAGTAAAGCAGAGCAGCTGCCTTTACTTTATATCTTCTTTTCTCTCTTCCTTTTCTTAAAAGCTGATTAATGGTTGGCATTTTTTGGAAAAAAATTAAAAAACGCTTAGTTAATTATAACAAAAACTGGTTTTAAAAAATAGTGCCCGGGGTGGGACTCGAACCCACAAGGCCTTAACGGCCAGCAGATTTTGAGTCTGCCGCGTCTACCATTTCCGCCACCCGGGCTTTTAATTAAATTATATCACAGCGCTTCAGAAATAAGTTTTATTTTAATTTTTTCTTCATATTCAGCACCTTCTTTTTTTAAAATAGATTCATAAAGAACAATTTCATTAAAAACAACGCTCCAGTTGAGATCTTTTTTTATTTTTTTATTTATTCTTCTTCCCTTTAAACGGCAAAGGTTGATATGGGGTAAAAAATCTCTTTCTTCTCTCTTATAAGCAACCTTAAACTCTTCGAGTTTTTCTTCGAATTCTTTTTTAAGATCTTCAAGTCTTTTTTCTTTTTCAAAATAAAGCCAGATCATTGAGTTTTTTCCTGGAGGTCCAAAATCTAATTTTTTTATTTTTAAACTAAATTCTTTCATGAGATTTCTTTTACCCCAGGGAAAGGTTTTAAAAATTTCTTCTATTTTTAAAAAATCCTCAAAGCTCACATAACCTAAAAAAATTAAAGTCAAATGTAAATTTTTCAATTTGATCCAGTTAATTTTAAAGCCTATCTCTTTTTCTAAATCATTTTCCAAAAAAGCAATCTTTTTTTTAAAACCGTAAGTAAGCGGAAGACCAATAAAAAGTCTTATTTTCATATGAAAGTTGGTTTGAGGTTTTTAATTTTTTTAAGATCAGTTATGTTTTGAATAAGATCAGCTATAATATAAATTTTTTCTTTTTTTCTTGTTTCCCCAACAACAAAATAAACATTGCCCTCTTTTAAAATTTCAAAATAATTTTCATAAACTTCTGGTGGAAGAAAAACTTCTACCCTACCTGAAAGATCTTCAAGTTCAAGATAAGCAAAGGGTTTTTTATCCTTATTTATCTTTCTTTCAACAGCATTTAGAACACCAGCTAAGCTTATTTTAATATTTTCTCCGTAATTTAAAATGTCACTTATTTTCTTTACTTTTCCTCTTAAAACTTTTTCAAAATCTTCAAAAGGATGTCCTGAAAGATAAATGCCTAAAAGTTCCTTTTCATATTTATAAATCTCCATTTTTGAAAGAGAAATAGAGGTAGGAAAAATTAAATCGTAATTTTTATTGCCAAATAAACTTTTGTTCAGAGTAAAATTTTTAAGTTTACTTGCATAATCCAAAATTTTGTCTAAATTGCTTATAAAAACTTCTCTTTTTCCAAATCTATCAAAAACACCTGCTTTAATTAAGCTTTCAATAGATTTTTTATTTAAATCTTTGTGTTTTATTCTTGAAAAAAAATCAGAAAGAGATTTAAATGGACCATTTGCTCTTCTTTCTTCTAAGATAGCTTCGACCAAGGGTTTTCCTACATTTTTAATACTTCCAAGACCAAAGCGAATTGTGTTGTCGTTTACAATTTTGAAATAAAAATCGCTTTCGTTAATATCAGGAGCTAAAATCTTAAAACCGTATTTTTTAACTTCTTCTAAATAAACATATATTCTTTCTACGTCATGACCTTCATGAATAAGACAAGCATTGATAAATTCTAAGGGATAGTAAGCCTTAAGATAAGCGGTAAGATAAGAAAGATAAGCATAAGAAATTGAATGACTTTTATTAAAACCATATTGTCCGAAAGGTTCTATCCAATCCCAAATTTTTTGAGCCAAATTTTCTGAAATTCCGTTTTTTATCATTCCTTCGATAAGCTTTGTCTTAAGTGATTGAAGTAAATCAACTTTCTTTTTACCAACAGCTTTTCTTAAAACATCAGCTTCGCCTAAAGTAAAACCAGCTAAATCTGTAGCAATTCTCATAAGTTGTTCTTGATAAACTAAAATACCATAAGTTACAGAAAGAATCGGTTCTAATAAAGGATGAAGATATTCGACTTCTTCTTTTCCATATTTTCTTTTCACGTAATCAGGGATAAGTTTTACTGGTCCTGGTCTATAGAGAGCTAAAACTGCAGAAAGTTCTTCTAAATTTTTTGGTTTTATTTGTTTTAAAGCTTCTGTCATTCCTTTACCTTCTACTTGAAAAACGCCAACTGTCTTTCCTTGACTATAAATTTCTTTAACCTCATCTTCAAAATTGTCTTCATTTAATTTTTTAAAATCTATTTCTCGGCCGTGTCTTTCTTTTATTATTTTGAGTGTATCTTCAATAATAGAAAGCGTTCTTAAACCAAGAAAGTCCATTTTTAAAATTCCTAAATCGGAAACAGCATTCATATCGTATTGGGTAATTATTCTTGAGGTTTCTTGAGGAGCAAATTGAAGAGGTAAAATTTCTAAAATATCTCCTGGCGTAATAACAACACCAGAAGCATGGACAGAAACATGTCTAACTACTTTTTCCACTCTTTTAGCATACTCTAAAATTGTTCTATATTTAGGTTCCTCTTTAAGAATTTTTTGAACATCACTTAAATTTTCTGCCTCGCTTAAATTCATATTTTGAGGAATAAGACGTGCTAATTTATCAATAAAGGAAAATGAAAAACCTAAAGCTCTTCCAATATCTCTGATGGCTGCTCTTGAAGCCATTTTTCCAAAAGTAATTATCTGGGCAAAACTATTTTCACCATATCTTTTTTTCAAATATTCAAAAATTAAATCCCTTTTGATGTCACTCACATCAACATCAATATCTGGAGCTTCTATTCTTTCAGGATTTAAAAATCTTTCAAAAAGTAAGTCATACTTTAGAGGATTGATTTCGGTAATACCTAAAAGATAAGAGACTAAACTTCCAGCTGCTGAACCTCTTCCTGGACCAACTAAAATTCCTTCTTTTTTAGCAAAATTAACAACATCTTGAACTATCAAAAAATATCCAGAAAAACCTGTTTTTTTAATTACCTCTAACTCATAATTCATTCTTTCTATAGCTTTTGGATTATTTTCCAAACCTCTTTTTTTAAGACCATCATAAGCTAATTTTTTTAAATATTCATCTTCTGTCATGCCTGCCGGTAAAGGAAAAACAGGGTATCTATGTTTTCCTAATTCTATTTCTAAATTTATTCTTTCTGCTATTTCCAAGGTATTTAAAATTGCAGATTCTACATCTCCATAAAGTTCATAAATTCTTTTTTCGTCAGCCAAAGAAAAATCATCTTCTTTCATAGAAAGCCTATCTTCTTCTTCAATATCTTTTCCTTGTTGAATAGCTAAAAATATATCATGAACCTCTCTATCTTCAGGATAGACGTAATGAACATCATAGGTGGCTACCATTTTAAGATTTGTTTCTTTGGCAAGATCTATTAAAGCCTTTTTAATTTTTTTCGCATCTTCTAAATTAGGGTGATAGTTAATTTCAATAAAAAAATTATCTTTACCAAAAATTTCTACATACTCAAAAACCTTCTTTTTAGCTAAATCATAATTTCCTTCTAAAATAAGACGAGGAATTTCGCCATTGGGACATCCAGAGAGAACAATTAAACCTTCGTTATATTCTCTTAAAAGATCTTTATCAACTCTTGGTTTATAATAAAAACCTTCAAGATAAGCTTTACTTACTAGTTTAATTAAGTTTTTATATCCTTTTTCATTTTCTGCTAAAACTGTAAGATGATAACTTTTAGAGTCAATTTTTGCTGTTTTATCAAATCTCGTTCTTTTAGCTACGTAAAGTTCAGCTCCTATAATTGGTTTAATACCTAAACTTTTAGCTTTTTTATAAAATTCAATAGCACCGTAAAGATTTCCATGATCAGTCAGAGCTAAAGCGGAATATCCAAGTTCTTTAGATCTTTGAAGCAAATCGTCAATTTTGCCTAAACCGTCAAGTAAGCTATAATGAGAATGTACATGAAGATGGACGAATTTCATTTCATAAAAATTTTATCAAAAGGAATTAAAAATAAAAAAGGTTGGCATTTTGAAAAAAATATTTTGAAAGAATATAAAAATCTTGTAAGTATCGATGAGGCTGGAAGAGGTGCTTTAGCGGGACCACTTTCGTTGGGAGCTCTTTTTATTGACAAAACCATTTTAAAAATTTTAGAAAAAAATAAAATATTTTTTCTTGACTCTAAAGAAATTTCTGAGAAAAAAAGAGAGTTTTTTTTAAAAATAATTAAGAAAATGGGGATTCCTTATAAAAAGGTTTTTATTTCCAACAAAAAAATAGACAAATTAGGTATAGGAAGAGCTTATATTTTAGGTATCGAAAAAATAAGAAAATTTTTTGTCCCCGAAATTTTGGTTTTAGACGGTAAGGAAAATAAAAATATAAAGGAGGCAATTTTTGTAGTAAAAGGTGATAAAAAATTAAATTCTTTAGGGGGTGCTTCAATTGTAGCCAAAGTGTATAGAGATAGATTTATGAAAAAATTAGCGAAAAAAATCAATTTTTATAAATGGGAAATAAATAAAGGTTATGGAACCAAAGAACATCTTGAAGCAATTAAAAGGAATGGTCTTTCCGATTACCATAGAAAAAGTTTTTTAAAAAACTCTTAGGGTAAAAACGGAAGAAGTGCCATTTGTCTAGCTCTTTTAACTGCTTTAGCAAATTTTCTTTGGTGAAAAGAACATAAACCTGTATGTTTTCTTTTTTTAATTTTGTAAGAAGCAGAAAGGAATCTTTTTAAAATTTCAACATCTTTATAATCAATTTCTTTAGCAGCCTGGGAACAAAAATAACAAGTCTTTTTTTCTTTATGTTTTATAATTTCATTAATCATCATTTAATATTATATAACAAAAAATAAAACTAAACTTAAGCTGCGGGGTCTGGATTCGAACCAGAACCTCAGGGTCCAGAGCCCTGCGTGCTACCTTTACACCACCCCGCATACAAATTTAATTTTATTTTATTTCATTTTTTCTTTGAAGTAATAATTAAAAATTTCACTAATTATAACTAATATAGGTAAAACAGAAATAACGCCCCAAAAACCAAAAAGTTTGCCAAAAATTAAAATGCTAATAATAACTAATATAGGATTTAATTTAACTGTTCCCTTCATTACTAAGGGTACTAAGATGTGATTTTCTAATTGTTGAATTATAAAAAAAGATAAAATTAAAAGAAAAATAGATTCCGGTTTTTCAATGACGGCTATAAAAACAGCTATTAACGTAGAAACTATTGGTCCTAAGATTGGTACAGCTTCTAAAACCCCGGCTGTTAAGCTAACTAAAAACTTATAAGGTAAATTGAAAACAATTGCATAAACAAAATAAACGGAAAGTCCTATAGAAAACATAAGTATAATTTGTCCTAAAATCCAAAAAGCAAGTTTTCTTTTTATTCTAAACCAAAGATTAAAAATTTCTTCTCTTTTTTCTTCGTTTCTAATATAAGAAAAAATTTCTCTTTCTAAGTTAGGACTAAGGGCTACATAAAGAGAAATTACAAAAATTAAAATAATTGAAATAAAATTACCAAAAAAAGAATAAAGAAAATAAAAAATGTTAGGAAAATAAGATTGAAAAATATTGAAGATGTCTAATTTTTTAAAGGTTTCTTCTTTTTCAATTTTAAGATTGTATCTTTTTAAAATTTCATTAAGATGAGAAACAAAAGAAGGAAATTCGCTGGTCACTACTTTGAAAAGTGAATAAAAAAGAAAACTTATGAAAAGAAAAATAAAAAGGTAAAGTAAAAAGACAAAAAGATAATAAGGAAGGTTAGTTTTAATACTTAAAAAACGAGCTAAGTTTTGCAAAGTAAAACCTAAAACTATTCCCAAAAAAAGAGCAAAAATTGTTTCTTTGGTAATCCAAAAAACAATAATTAAAATAGGAAAAAGCCAAAAACTTATTTTTTTAAGAACTTCCATTAAATATTATTTTATCACTTAAAATAATTAAAATTTTTTAAAAGTTTATGAAAATCTTTTTTATTTTTTTCGTTTTCTAAAGTTAAAGAAAAACAAAAATTTTTATTTAATAAAAACTTAATTTTTTTATTTATTTCTTCAAAATTTGGCTTGGGCGGAATTAATTTGATTAAAAAATTCTTGAGATCAATTTTTTTAAAATCTTTAAGAAAGTAGAGATAAAAATCAGCATAAAAACTACTTAGTCTCATTGGATTTTCAAAATACATTAGCATCTCGCTAATTTCAGAATTATAAGCTATTTCAATTTCTTCTTTACTAAAACCATTTTTTTTAATTTTTTCGATTTCTTCAAAAATAGCTTGAATACATTCTAAGAATTTTTCTTTTTTAATTCCTGCAGCAATAAAAAAAATAAGTCGATTGTAATTAAAGAGAAGCGAAGATTCAATATAATAAACTAAACCGAGTTCATCTCTTATTTTAGAGAAGAGCCTGTTTTTACTCCCGGCTCCTAAAATTCTATTTGCTGTAATAAAATCTATAAAAAATTTATTTTTAACTATATCTTTAAAACCGTAAACGGGTATAAATGTTCCCATTGAAAAATAAACTTGATTTATTTCTTTATCTATTTCAAAATGTATCTTTTGAGGAGGATTAACACTTATAAAAGGATGAAAAATTTCTTTACCTTGAGGTAGATCTTTAAAGTTTTCTTCAATTAATTTTTTTATTCTATTTAAGTTTTCTATTTTACCAACAGCAATAAAAAGAGAATTTTTTGCATTATAAAATTTTTGATGATATTTAAAAAGCTTTTTTCTATTTATATTTTTGATAGTTTCTTCTTTACCAGCTATATCTTCTCCCCAAATTTTGTTTTTGAAAAGGATTCTCATAAGACTAAGAAAATTTCTCTTTATTCTATCGTCGTTTGACATCTTTATTTCTTCTAAAATAATGCTTTTTTCTTTTTCTATATCTTCATCTTTAAAGAGAGGGTTTTTAATTAAATCTGAAAGAAGAAAGATTGATCTTTCTTTAAAATTAGAAAGAGTTTTAATATAATAGTGAGTTTTTGTTCGAGATGTTTCTCCATTATAAATAGCTGCAATTTTTTCTAATTCTTCTCTTACACTTTCGACCGAAGGAAAGTTTTTAGAACCGCGAAAAATCATATGTTCAAGAAAATGAGAGATACCTAATTCTTTTTTATTCTCATAATCTGTTCCTAACTTTACGTAAAAATTAAAAGTAATACTTTCAAAATCTTCTTTAGGAAAAAGAAGGCATCTTAAACCATTTTTTAGTCTGAAAATTTCGAATTTCATTTATTTTTCTAAAACATAAGCTTTCTTGAGAATACTTTTTGCCGTTTCGCTAAGCTGAGCTCCGTTTTTTATATAAAATTCAATTAAATCTTTTTTAAATTCTCCTTTTTTAAGATAGGGATTCCACCAACCTAAAACTTGAATTACTTTTCCATTAAGTTTCCATCTTTTATCTTGAAGAACCAATCTTAAAATTTTTTGATTTTTTTTACCTACTTTTTGAAATCTTATAACTAACATTTTTAAACAAATTCTATAATAGACATTTCGGCGTTATCTTTTATTCTGGTAAAAGGAAGTTTAACGACCCTCACATAACCGCCTTCTCTTTCTTTATATTTAGGAGCGATGTCATAAAAAAGTTTATAGGCTGATTTTTTAGGAAGTTTAGAAAGAAGGTATCTTAAAGAGCTTAAATCTCCTTTTTTAGCTTTAGAAACAAGTCTTTCAATAAAACTTTTTAAAACTTTAGCTCTTTGTGTGGTTGTTTTAATTTTTTGATTCATAATAAGATGATGTGCCATAATTTTAAAAAGTGCTTTTCTTTTATCTCTCTTTAATCCAAATTTTTTACCTTTTTTTAATTTTCTCATTCTTTTATTTTTAAAGTTTCAAAATAATTAATAAGAATTTCAATAGCTTCATTAATAGCTTCTGTGGGAGATTTTGTACCATCTGTTTCTACAGTAATCCTTAAAAGATCAAAATCTGTTCTTTCTAAATATCTTACATTTTCAACTTCATAGCTAACGTTAACAACTGGGGAAAAATTAGCATCCAAATAAAGTTCCCCTACTTTTGGTTTTTCTTTAGAAAGATTTTCAGATAAAACATAACCTCTTCCTTTTTCAACTGTAAGATACATTCTAAGTTCTGCATCCTCTCTTGTCAAAGTAGCAATATGGACTTCAGGATTGACTATTTCTACACCAGCTACTTTTTCGATATCTTTGGCTTTAACTTCTCTTTTACCTTTAACTTCAAGTTTAAGTTCAACAGGGTAATCTAAATCCATTTTTATTCTTATTTTCTTCAAGTTAAGTAAAATATCTAAAATATCTTCATAAACACCCGGCAGAGTAGAAAATTCATGTTCTACTCCTTCAATTCTTACCTTCGTAATTGCTGAACCTAAGAGAGAGGAAAGCAATACTCTTCTGAGAGCATTTCCTAAGGTTACCCCAAAGCCAGGAAAAAGCGGTTTAATTTCAAAAGTAGCCTTTTTTTCTTCATACAAAATTGGTTTGGGTTTTTCTGGAAAAACTAAATCGTTAACAATTGACATTTTTTAATTTTATAAATTACTGACGACTATAAAAGTCAATGACCATATTTAAATTAAAATTATGTTGAATTTCTTCATATTGAGGTAAGCGTAAAACTTTAGCTTTAAAAGTATTTTTGTCAATTTCTAGCCAAGAGGGGGGAGTATAGTTTTTGAGTCTTTCTCCTAAATCTTTAAATGGTTCGATGTCTCTGCTTTGTGGTCTAATCTCAATAATATCTCCAGGATTAACTAGATAAGACGGTACTTTAAGTCTTTTGCCATTAACCAAAAAATGTCCGTGAGAAACAAGCTGACGAGCTTGAAGTTTATGAGATGTATAACCCAATCTCCAGATAACATTATCTAATCTTCTTTCTAAAATTTCTAAAAGCGCTTCAGGGGCTGATTTTTTTTGTTTTTTAGCCATTTCTACATATCTTTTCATTTGATTTTCGTTAGCTAAGTAGAAAAATTTAAGCCTTTGTTTTTCCATAAGTTGTCTTCCGTAAAGAGAAAGAGCTTTTGGTTTTCTTCCGTGCATTCCTGGTCTTGTTCTTTTTCTTACCAAAGCACATTTATGAGATAAGCATCTTTCATTCAAACCCAATTTAACTCCAAATCTTCTACAATATTTACACTTTGGTCCTAATCTCATTTCTTTAAACTCTTCTTGGTTTTGGTTTTGTCGGCCCTCCAAAAGGAACAGGTGTAATATCAGCAATATAAGTAATATTTAAATCTTTGCTAAAAAGAACTCTTAAAGCGGATTCTCTTCCGGGACCTACACCTTTAACAAAAACTTTAATTTCATCAATATTAAAATCTTTTATTTTATCTAAAAGAACTTCCATAGCTTTTTGTCCACCAAAGGGTGTTCCTTTCTTAGTATTTTTAAGACCAGCATAACCAGCAGAAGACCAAGTAATTACATTTCCATTATCATCAGTTAAGGTAATAATGGTATTATTAAAATGGGAATTAATATAAATTCTCGCACTTTTAAGATAAAGTTTTTTCTTTTTCTTGGCTTTAAAAACTCCAGAGGTTTCTTCTTTTTTAATTTCTTCTTCTCCAGTAATCTGTTTTGTTCTGGTTTTACCCATTTTATCTCTTACCAGCACCGGCTTTTCTTCGAGCACCGGTAGCTACTGTCTTACGAGGACCTTTTCTTGTTCTGGCATTTGATCTTGTCCTTTGACCTCTTACAGGAAGTTTCTTAACATGTCGAATACCTCTATAACAGTTAATATCAATAAGTCTTTTAATGTTGGCCTGAACTTCTCTTCTTAAATCTCCTTCAACTTTAAAATTTTTTTCTATATACTTTTCAATTCTATTAATTTCTTCAGGTGTAAGTTCACCAACTCTTTTCATAGGATCAATTTTGGTCTCTAAACAAATTTTTTTAGCCAAAGAAAAACCTATTCCGTAAATTCGAGGAAGAGCAAAAATAATTCTTTTATTATCTGGAAGATCTACTCCTACTATTCTGGTCATTTATCCTTGTCTTTGTTTGTGTTTGGGGTTTTCACAAATAACATAACGGTAAACCCCTCTTTTAACAATTTTACATTTACGACACCTTTTTTTGATTGATGGTTTAACCTTCATTTTTTAAACATAAAATAAAAATGGCAAGGAAGAGAATATTTAAAATTATACCATAAAATAAAATAAAATGGCAAGGATTTTATTTTTTATAATTGATGGATTTTCTGATAAGCCACAAAAATTTACTCCTCTTAGATTAGCCAAAAAAGAATTTTTAGAAAAATTATTAAAAGAAAAAATTTTATCTCTTTTTAGATTTTTACCATTAGAAAAAAATTATTGGCCTAAATTAGGCCAAAGAAGTGTTACAGGATTAGCCAATTTAGGTATTTTGGGATATAAAGTAAAACCAAAAGAATTTAAAAGAGGCCCTTTCGAAGCTTTAGGAAGCGATGTAGATTATAAAGAAGGAGAGTTAGCTTTAAGAGTCGATTTTGCTTCTGTTAATGAAAATTTAATTGTTTTGGACAGAAGAGCAGGAAGAAACTTTTACGGTTTAGATAAATTAAGCAAAGAAATCAATAATCTAAAATTTGAAGTACCATTTAAATTCTATCACACTTATGGTCATCGAGGAGTTTTAGTTTTCAAAGAAAATCTTTCAGAAAAAATTTCAGATTCTGATCCTTACGAAAAAAATAAAAAAGTAAAAAAAATAATACCTCTTTCTAAAGATAAAAAATCTATCTACACAGCAGAAATTTTATGGAAATTTTTACTTTTAACGCATGAAATTTTAAAGAAAAGCGATGTTAATAAGAAAAGAATAAAAAGGGGTTTTCTTCCAGCAAATTTTCTTTTAACAAGAGAAGCGGGAAATAAATTTCCAAAACTTAAAAATTTCTTTAAAATAAATAAAATAAAAAATGGCTTGGTGATAGCTGAAAACGGTGCTCTAAAAGGAGGATGTAAATTGGCAGGTTTTAATGCTTTAACTTTACCTGAAATAGAGGATATTAAAAAAAGATATATTTTTTATTTTGAAAAAATTTTAGAAAATTTAAAAAATTACGATCTTCTTTATATACACTTAAAAGAAGCTGATGAGGCTAGTCATGATAAAAATTTTCAAAAGAAAAAAGAATTTTTTGAATTTTTTGATAATTGGTTTAAAAAATTATTTTTAGAAATAAAAAAGAAAGAGGACCCCGTCTATGTTATTACAGGTGACCATATAACTGACACAAAAACAGGAAAACATCTTTGGGGTCCTCTTCCCTTGATTTTGATAAAAAGCAAAGGAGCTGAAAATGAACCCAAAGAAATAAGTGAATTAGAATCTCTAAGATTTCCTCTTATAAAACCTAAGAAACTTTGGAAAATGCTTGAAGAATGAATTTTTTATTTAGTTTCTTCCTTTCTCTTTAAAAATCTATACCACATATAAATATTTATAAGAAGAATTAAAAGAAGAAGGAGTAAAAGCCAAAAATTCTGTAATAAACCTCCTATAAAACCTAAAAGAGGTGAAAAGAAATTATTTCTTGTTTTCACTTCTAAAATTCCCTCATTATCATAATTACCTCCTGGAGTAGTAAGATTTATCTTAAAAGTGTAAATTCCTTCTCTTACATCACAGTTAGGATTTACTTCCCATTTAACTAAAGTTGTAGAACGAGGTTTTAATATTAGCACCTTAGGATTAGGTTTAAACCAGTTTTCAGTATCACCATAAGCAATCAAAGTAACCTTTCTATTGACAGAAGTATTATTAACTAAAGTAACTTGAATTTCATTTTTTTCGCAAGCATAAACAAGATAAGAAGAGTCTAAAAGAATGTCAACTAATCTAACTTGAGAAGTTAATACGGGTACATTTTGAGTAACAACTCTTGTTCTTGTTACAAAAACGTTTCTACCAACATTTATAAGAATTTCTTTAGATGCTGAAGCTCCTTGATTGTCGGTAACAGTAAGTTTTATTCTATACGTTCCTGAAGCTAAAGCTCGAGAAAAGGTTTTATTTGTAGAAGCGATTACATTATTAACTCTCCATTCATAAAACACAATATAGCCATCAGGATCATAAGAATTAGAAGCATCAAAAGTAACAATTGTTCCTGGAAGAATCGTATCAGGTGCAAAAGCAATTACAGGAACTGGGGGTTGATTTGTAGTAATAGGAAATGATTGTCCAGAAGAAACATTAACCGAACAAGAAGCAGATTGTGTCTGATTTCCAGATGTTACTGTTAAGTTAACAGTATAAGTTCCTGGAGAAGAAAAAGATATAGAACATGTTGAAGAAAAACCGCTGCAAGCACCAGACCAAGAATAGGAATATGTTCCTGTTCCTCCGCTAACATTAGCGTAAAAAGTTACTGTTTGATTTAAGTTAGCTGGGTTAGGTGAAGCATAACAAGAAACGTAAAGTTGAGCTCCACATTGAGTTCTAAAAGAATAAGTTTGTCCATAATTTGTTCCAGCAGAATTTCTTGAAACAGCTCGGTAATAATATGTTTGACATGGTTGAAGACCTGAAATTTGAGCACAAAATCTGTAAGGAACTGAAGCAACGTAAAGATTTTGTGGTGATGTTTGGTTTCCTAAACTTGAAGAAGTTCCCCACTCAAACCAAGAAGTTATATTAGGATCACCACCGTTGTTTTGAATTTCACCAACTAAAGTTGCCCATGTATCACCATATTGGGTATTAGCTGGACAAGATTGAGCAAAAACTTCATATCCAAAGAAAAACAAAACTAAAAATAGAATTGTTACTATTAATTTTTTTTTGAAAACCATTTTTGAATTACGCAATTTAATTTAATTATATTTTAATTATAAAATAAAAATTTAAAAATGTCAATAGTTAAAAAATTATCCATTTAATTATTTTTTCTATTTTATTTTGATTAGTTTTATTTTCTAAAGATTTTCCACATAAGGTTTTTATGCTTTTGATTTCACCGTAATTTGTACCAGCAGAATTTTTTGCGGCAGCACGGTAATAATAAACCCTACAAGGTTTAAGATTTTTTTCTCTTAAACAAAAGATTTTAGGCTCTCTAACTTCTAATTCTCTTGTCTTTCTATTTAAATTTTCTTTTTTTAGTCCATATTCAAACCAAACAATAACTTTTTCATCTCCTCCAAGACCTTCTAACTTACCTACAAAATCAATATAATTTCTACCAGCTGTTGTTTTGGGCGGACATGTTTCAGCAAAAACAAATCTTGAAAAAACAAATATGGTTAAAGTAAAAAATGTTAAAATTTTTTTCATTCTCAATTAATTTTTATAAAGTGGTGACTGGCGGTAAAGTAATAACTACTGGTGGATGTATTAGTTGGTTAACGGTCACTGAGCAAGAAGCAGATTGAAATTGATTTCCTGAAGTTACAGTCACTGTAGCTGTATAAGTTCCTGGAGAAGAAAAAGATCTAAAACATGTTGAAGAAGAACCGCTGCAAGCACCAGACCAAACATAAGAATATGTTCCTGTTCCTCCGCTAACATTAGCAGTAAAAACAACCGTTTGACCTACATTAGCTGGATTAGGTGAAGCATGGCATGAAACTTGAAGGGGAGCACAATGAGTTCTGAAAGAATAAACAGTTCCTCTAGATGTTCCGGCAGAGTTTCTTGCCGCAGCTCTATAATAGTAAGTTCTACAAGGCGTTAAACCTGTAATCTGATCACAAAATCTATATGGCGTGTTAGGAACGTAAAGCGACTGTTGAGGAGTAGTATTAGAAAGTGAAAAACTTGATGTTCCCCACTCAAACCAAGCAGTTATATTAGAATCACCACCGTTGTCTTGAATTTCACCAACTAAAGTTGCCCACGTATCACCATAGGTTGTTTGAGAAGGACAAGAAATTTGTGCTAATGTTTGATTATTTTGAGAAAGATGAAGCGTTAATAAAAGACCTGTTAAAAAAAGAGGGGTTATTAGAAATATATGTACTCTCTTCATGGTTAAACTAGTAAGATTAAATAGTAATGACCGGTGGTAAAGTAATAACTACAGGAGGAAGCAATCTATTAATAGTAAAACTAACAGATTTTCTGCACTCTTGAGAACAATTATTAATATCCCCAATACATCTTCTCCAATATCTTGTCCAGGTAAAAGTACCTGAGGTATAAGACTTACATTTTGTTTCCCAACCATAAACAGTTTCTGTGCAATTTGTGACTCCACCCGAAAATTCATTTCTCCACCAAGTTGAAGCATCTCCTGCGGTAACCTTAAAAGTTATCCAATCACCAACATTTGAAGGATTAGGAATAACAGAAAGCTGAACCTCGTTTTCATTACATTGAATTTGACCTCCGCCGCCACCCGAAGTTCCTGACCACCATACTATATAACCTTTTAAATTAGAACTATCACAAGACCAACCTCCTCCAGCTCGACAATCTTTGTTAAAAATATCTATTTGAACAGTTTTATCAGAACCTACAGAAGCATAATTTGTAACGTAAGCAGTGTTTCCAGGACCTAATTTAACTTCATTACTTCTACATTCTATTTGTCTTCCAGAACAAGTATAAACAAAAATCCACTCACCGCTTCTAGCACGACATTTACCTTCGTTTATATTACAATCAGCAGAACAGGAATAAAAAGTTGCATTAGTACCAGATCCACATAAATTAGTATATTCTCCACCAAAAGGCGGTGTATATCCTGCAAAAACAAGTTGATATAAATTAAAAAATAAAAAGAGGGGGATTATAAAAATAAAATATTTTTTCATTTTTTATTTTAAATTGTTTAATTTAAGACTTATTTATATTATAGCATTACAATTATTTTAAGTCAAGGGGTGGGCGACCGGGCTCGAACCGGCAACCTGAGGCTCCACAGGCCTCCGCTCTAACCAATTGAGCTACGCCCACCATACATTTTTATTATACCATTAAAATTTCCTCTATAATCCTTTTTAAATTCTTAATTTCCCTCTCATTTAAACCGCTTATTTTTTTAAGATAGTTATCATCTTTATTTAAAAAATCTTTAATGGAAACAATATCATAATTAAAAAGACTGATAAGTGTCTTTTTAGAAAGAAAATCAAAAATAGTTAAAGGGTAAAAGCGTTTTTCTTCTATAAGGTTTGGCAAATTTTTTTCTGAAGGAAAATTCCAAGAAAGAAGATTAATAGAATAACATTTAGCAAACTCTATAGCCTCTGAAGTAAACTTAGTGTTGGTAACCAAAAGAAGTTTATAATTTTTATTTATTTTCAAAATATCTAAATGTCTGGCATAAGCGTAAAGTACTGTTTTAATATCATTCTTCTTACCTTTTTCTTGGTGAAACTTACATTCTCCTAAAAATTTTTCGTCATCTTTTTCAAGTAAAAGATCTATCTCATAAGTTAAACAAAAACCCTTAAAAATTAGGTTATGTTTAGCAAAATATCCAAATTCTTTAAAAAGATGAGCCACATATTTTTCGAAGGGATAGCCACTAGGTCCTAAAAGATAAAGTGAATTTTTAAGATTAAATCTATAAGCTGTGCTTCTTTTTTCTTTTTTTAATTCTTCAAAAATAAATTTATAAAGCTCCTTAGTTGTCACTACTTTTGGTAAATTTTCTTTTATTTTTTTTAATATCTTTTCTATATCTTCTTCTGGAACATTAGCTCTTTTTAGAGCAAAGATTACCTTATCTTCTTTATATTCTTCTTTAGTTTTATCGCTTTTAATAACATAAAAAGGCATTAATCTTTAAAATTTTTATATGCTTTTTCAATTCTTTTTATAGCTTCATTTCTATCAAGCCAATCTTTAACTTTAACCCATTTTCCTGGCTCTAAACTTTTATAATTTTCAAAAAAGTGCTTAATTTTATTTTTTATAGCCTCGGGAATTTCGTTAATATTTTTATAGGTACCTTCAATGGGATCAATTTTTTCAACGGGAACAGCTAAAATTTTTTCGTCTAAACCTGCTTCATCTTCCATAATTAAAACTCCAATTGGTTTTACTTTTATAAGAGATCCTGGTAAAACAGGAAGGTCACAAATTACTAAAACATCAACAGGATCACCATCATCAGCTAAAGTATGAGGCATAAAACCATAGTTAAAAGGATAAACCATAGCTGTATGTAAAAACCTATCAACCTTTAAAAAACCTGTTTCTTTATCAAGCTCATACTTAACACTTGTACCTTGTGGTATTTCAACGATTACATAAAATTCTTCGAAAGATTCCAAATTGTTATTTATTTTTTTAGGATCCATTTTTAATCTAAAATGAAATTAACTTTCCGACCCTACTGGTTCAGCTATGCCTCCTTCAACTAATTTTTCTGGTTCTGAAGCTAAACGAACATCTATTTTCCAACCAGTCAAACGAGCTGCTAATTTTATATTTTGACCTTTAATTCCTATAGCTAAGGGTAAATTAGCTTCGTCAACTAAAACAAGCATCGTTCTTTTAGGCATTTGTTTAACCTCTAAAACTTTAGCTGGGACTAAAGCATTGGCTACATATTTTGTTGGATCTTCATCCCATAAAACAACGTCAATTTTTTCATTATTTAATTCGTTCATGATAGAAATAATTCTTGCTCCCTTAGCACCAATGCAAGCACCGATAGGATCAATATTGGGTGATTTTGACCAAACAGCTATTTTGCTTCTTATTCCTGGTTCTCTAGCCACTCCCTTTATTTCCACTAAACCTTCAGCTATTTCTGGAACCTCCACTAAAAAAATAGCGGGTATAAAAAGAGGATGAGCTCTAGAAAGAAAAACTTTTACTCCTTGAGAGGTATTTTCAACAGCATAAACATAAAATCTCATCCTTTGTCCTGGTTTATAATTTTCTCCAGGTATAGTTTCATTTTTAAACATAACTCCTAAAATTCTTCCTAAATTAACGAGAATGTTACCATTAACATCTTTTTTTTCAATAGTGCCTGAAACAACCCTACCTTCCTTTGCTTTAAATTCTTCATATAAGTTTTCTTTTTCTGCCTCCCTTATTTTTTGAATAATTACTTGCTTGGCTACTTGAGCTCCAATTCTACTAAAATCTTCTATAGCCGGAAGTTCAAGTAAAATTTCTTCACCACAAACAGCTTGAGGGTTTATTTTTTTAGCTTCTTCAAGCATAATTTCTTTTGCTTCATCAAAATCTTTATTTTTAAGTTCTTCCTCGCAAACAACAGTTTTAGCTAAATAAAATTTTATTTCTCCAGAAGCTGTCTTTCTTGCTTTAACTATTCCCTCTTTAATATTTTGATCTCTTTTATAAGCAGCACTCAAAGCACTTAAAAAAGCTTCTTCAACAACATTTAAGGGAAGATTATACTCTTCAGCTATCTTTTCTAAATAATTTTGAAAACTTTTAATATTAATCATTTTCTAAAATTATAACACAATTAGTAAATCTAATTTTAAAAATTTTATAGTTATCTTAAAAGAGGATTAGGAGCACCTCTAACTTCAAAATGAAGATGACAACCTGTAGGTCCTTTAGTTTTTCCCGTGTTTCCTACATAACCTATAAGATCTCCTTTTTCTACATATTCTCCTTCTTCAGCAACTCTTAAACTCAAATGTCCATAAAGAGTAGAAAAACCATTATGATAAATCACTATATAATTTCCATAACCTCCATTCCAACCATCTTTGGATATAATTACATAACCACTTTGAGAAGCATAAACAGGTTCACCACAAGGAGCAGCAATATCTGTAGCATTATTTCCATGTTTTTCTCCAAAATTAAATCCAGAAACAGGGATAATAATGCTTCCTAAACTTTCTAAAGCAGAAACGAATTTAGCTTTATATTTACTTTTTGGTTCAATAAAAATTTTCTGATTTGCTTCTGCTAAATTAGATTTTTCTCCAGGAATTTTTATTTTTGTACCATAAATTAAATCTGTTTCTTTTTTAAAACCATTTAAAATCATAAGATCTTCAAGAGAAACTTTAAATTTTTTACTCAAACTCCAAAGAGTATCTCCTTTTTTAACTTTATAAAACCAAAATTTTTGATTAATTTTTTGAGAAATTATTTTTTCTAGCTCTTCATCATTAATTTCATATTCATAATCTAAAAAACCAATTTCTGTCTTTTCGAAATAAGAAACCTTTCCTAAATCACTTTTCAAATCAATTGAAAGAAAGTCTTCTGCTAAAGCTAATCTAAAAATAAAAAATAAGGCTATAAAATAAAAGAAGTACCTTGAATAATAAGTACTAATTTTTGATTTTAAGTTTTATTTTCGTCCTTAGTAAAATAATTATACCAAATAAAAAAATTTTTTAAAAATGAAAAAATGGGTAAGGTTTAGCCAAGTTTTTCTAAAAAATCAAAAATATCTTAAAAAGATTGCTTCCGCTTTAGATATAAACGAAAATGACCTTATTGTCGAAATTGGAGGCGGTAGAGGTGAGCTTACAAAATTTTTAACAAAAGCAAAAAAATTAATTGTTTATGAAATTGATAAAAACTTAGCAAAAATTTTAAAAGAAAAGTTTAAAAACTTTAAAAATGTTCTTATTATGAATCAAGATTTTCTTAAAGCTGATCTAAGTAAATATCAGAATAGTTATAAGCTTATTGGAAATATCCCTTACGAAATCACCGGAAAAATTTTTAGAAAAGTACTTAATGAAAAAAACAAGCCTAAACTTCTTGTTTTTACCTTACAAAAAGAAGTTGGAGAAAAAATTATAGGCAAAGAAAAAACTAGTTTTTGGCACATTTGGATAAAAACTTGGGGAACGGTTAAGAATTTAGGGGCGATCAAAAAAGAAAATTTTTTTCCTATTCCTAAGGTAGATTCAATGATTATCAAAATTGAATTTTATGAAAAACCTATTGTAAAAGATCCTGAAAAATTTGTTAAATTCTTAAAAATTCTTTTTAATTCACCAAACAAAAAACTAAAACATAAAATTAAAAATTTACCAGAAAACTTTAAAGAAAAAAGAGTTTATCAGCTTAGCTCCGAAGAAATCAAAGAAATTTATGAAAAAATTTATTCCGAGATTTAAAAACACATTTATGGAATTAAAATAATATTATAACAAAATGGATTTTTTAGAAAAATTTAGAGAAATAAACAAAAAAACTTTAGAAGAAATAGAAAAATTTCTAGAAACTAATGCTAACGGTCTTAGTGAAAAAGAGGCAGAAAAAAGGTTAAAAAAATACGGAGAGAATATTATTTTTACATTCAAAATAGATATTTTGGAAATAATAAAAAGAAATTTTCTAAATCTTTTCAATCTACTTTTACTTTTTGCTAGTTTATTTTCTTTTTTCTTACAAGAATCAAAAACCGAATCATTTTTAATTATTTTCTTCTTTTTCCTTTCTGTTTTCATTTCTACATTTCAAGATTATAAATCATCAAAACTTTTAGAGGATTTAATAAAAATTTTCAAAAACTATGCTTACGTAAAAAGAGATAAAGAATGGAAAAAAGTAGAACAAAAATTTCTTGTTCCTGGAGATTTAGTTAAAGTAAAAATCGGTGATATTGTTCCGGCTGATATTATCTTAACTAAATCTGAAGATCTTTTAGTTGACGAATCAATTTTAACAGGAGAAAATGTGCCTGTCTTTAAAAGTGAAAAAAATAATGAAAATTTATCTAATATTTTATTTTCAGGAAGTTCCATAGTTAAGGGAGAAGGAGAAGGTTATGTAATTTTTACGGGCAAAGAAAGTTTCGCCGGATCTTTAGCTAAAAAGATTTTAGAAATTAAAAAGGAAACTGTTTATAAAAAAATCTTAGATGATTTTGCTAAAAAAATATTTTATTTTGCTTTATTTTTGGGTATTTTTCTTTTTATAGGTAATATCGCTAAAGGAAGTTTTATAAGCATAAAAGAGTTTGCAATTTTTGTTATCGTTTTAGTTGTAGCTATGGTTCCAGAGTTTCTACCTGCGATGACAGTTTTAACTTTAAGTCTTACAGGAAAAAAACTCTCTAAAAAGGGACTTTTAATTAAAAGACTTTCGGTTATTGAAGATTTAGGCACAATAGAAATTATTACTACAGATAAAACCGGCACTATTACCACTAACAAGCTTAAACTTAAAAATATAATTTCTGAAGACAAAGAGGCTTTTATTAAATTTTTTTTAGCTGATTCTTATTTTTCAAAAGAAGAAACACCTTACGAAAGAGCTATTCTAGAAAAAATAAAAGATTTGCCTGATTATAGCGATTTAGAATTCATTGAAGATATTCCCTTTGATCCACTGAAAAGAATAGAAAGGTTAATAGTTAAAAATAAAAGTGATAAAGAGATTATCGAGATAATAAAAGGGGCACCAGAGGAAATTATCAGAAATTTTTTTAACAATAATGAAAAATATTTAAATGAATTCATCAAAGAGGATGAAAACGGTTTTCGCACTTTAGCTTTAGCTATTAAAGTAAAAAACGCTTATAAATACTTAGGATTAGCTTCTTTTGAAGATCCATTAAAAAAAGAATCTTTTGAAGCTGTTAAATTAGCTAAAAAGATGAATGTAGAAATAAAAATTTTGACAGGAGACTCGCCTAAAGTGGCAAAAAAAGCAGGTTTAGATTTAGGGATTATAGATAAAAACGAAAAAATAATCACAGGTGAAGAAATTAGAAATTTAAGCGAAAAAGATTTAGAAGAAATTGTCTTTAAGTATCATATATTTGCTAGACTTTATCCAGATGACAAATTTAGGATTATTAAAATTTTAAAAAATAAAAAACCAACACTTTTTTTAGGGGAAGGCATAAACGATCTTTTAGCATTAAGGGTGGCAGATGTTTCTATTGTTGTTGATTCTGCTGCTGAAATATGTAAAGAAGAAGCAGATATTATTATGCTTGATAAAGATTTAAAAGATATTGTAGATGCTGTTTATGAAGGAAGAAGGGCCTTGGAAAATATTGGCAAATATATTAAACATACAATGAGTGATAATTTTGGTAATTTAATCTCAGTTTCTTTTCTTGCTTTATATCTTCATTATCTTCCCTTAAAACCTCTTCAAGTTCTTTTAACAAACTTCCTAACTGATATTCCCTTGATCTCTTTTGCCAATGACAAAGTCAACGATGAAGATATTGCTAAGCCAGTTAATTTTAATAACAAAAAACTTTTAACTTTACTTTTACTTTTAGGATCTTCGGCGGCCTTGGTGAACATTTTAGCTTATCTTTATATAAGAAATGAGAATGAGCAAACTGTCAGAACTTTTATATTTTTAATTACTACTTTAACAGGTCTTTTAGTTTCTTTTCTGATTAGAAATAAAGGGATTTTTATTAAACAAAAATTTAATCCTTTTCTTTTCTTTAGCGTTGTCTTGGCTTTAGTATTTACTATAACTTTTATTAAAATTCCCTTCTTATCTCAACTTTTTGATTTTCAAGATATCTCTTTTAAACATTCGGTTTTTATTTTAATTTTGCTTATAATTTTTATGTTACTTACAGAAATTTCAAAAATAATTTTCTATAGAAAATTTCCTGAAGCTTTATGAAAGAAATAATTAAAACACTTATTTATTTAGACAGGAAAAAAAATTTTAATTTTAGTGAAAGAGAAATAAATTTTTTGATTAATTTAAATAAAAATATTTTTGACTATATTGATAGCAAACTGAATAATGAATTTACTTACGGTTTCAATTTACATGGCAAAGATCATATAAGAAGCGTTTTTAAAAATGCTTTATTTTTCTATAAAGAAATAAAAAAGGAAATAAATAAAAAAGCTTTAGCTGTTTCTATTCTTTACCATGATGTGGGCAATTTAATAGAAAGAAAAAATCATCATTTCTTTTCTCAAAAAATTCTTGAAGAAATATTTAAAAACCATGATTTTAAAAATTTAGAAGAAGAAAAAATAATTTTTTCAGTTTATTTTCATGAATTAGAAAGCATAAAATCTTCCCCCCTTAAGATAAAACCTTTAGAAAGTTTTTTTAAAAATAATAAATTAGATTTATTATCTTTTAAAAAATTTGAAAAACAAATAGAAAAATTAAATCGTTTACTCCCTCAAGAAAGCAAACTTCTTTTTATTGCTGACAATTTAGATATAGGACCCCATAGACTTCCTATAAAAAACTTTAAATTCAAAAAATTTTTTATCACAGAAAAAGATATACATATTTTTATAAACTCTCTTTGGAAATTTGAAAGAGCCGATTTCTTTAAAGATGAAATAATTCTTACTTTTAAGTTTAATCCTTATTTAAAAAAATCAAAAGTTAAAAATAAAACACTTTATAGATTAATTTTTAAAGGAAAAAGGATTTATTTTCCTGAATGGGCTTATAAAATTTATAAAAATCATCACATATCTTTTTTTGATATTTCTTTAGCCTCTCTTTTTGTACTTTATAAAGAATTAATCTATGTCTTCTTTCTTTTAAATAAAATTTTCAAAAAAGATATAAAACTAAAATTTATAGATGAAAAGGGTTATTTTGAAAGAATTATAAATCTTAGAAAAGAAAATTTTTTACAAAATATGTATTATGGTCTTATCCTTCCTTTTAGACTTCACAAAATTTAACCTTTAATTACTCCTATAGGAACTAATTTAGCTAATTTTTTAGCAATACCAATTTGATGGACAACCTCAACAACTTCAGAAACATCCTTATAAGCCATAGGTGCTTCTTCGGCAAGTCCTGACATACTTCCAGCAGCAACAGAAATTCCTCTTGCTTCAAGTTCTTTTTTTAATTCACTTCCTCTTATTTTTCTTTTTACTTCTGCTCTTGACATTAATCTTCCTGCTCCATGAGGAGCTGAACCAAAAGAAATTTCTTTTGATAACTCTTGACCAATCAAAATATAACTTGATGTTCCCATTGATCCAGGAATTAAAGTAGGCTGCCCTATTTCTCGATATTTTGGTGAAAGCTCTGAATGTCCTTTCCAAAAAGCCCTGGTTGCTCCTTTTCGATGAACAATTAATTTTTTGCCATCGTATTCTTCTACTTTGGCAATATTATGAGCTACATCATAAACTTGCTTTAATCTTATTTCTTTACCAAAAACTTTTTTAAATGCTTTTCTTACTTGGTGTAAAATAAGTTGCCTGTTGGCAAAAGCGAAATTAGCTGCAGCTTTCATAGCTTTAAAATATCTCTGGCCTAATTCTGAATGAAAATCACCGTAAGCCAGTTCTTTGTCAATTAAATCTATTCCTTTTCTATCTAATTCTCTTAAAAATTCTCTAACATAATCGCTGCAAACCTGATGACCAAGACCTCTACTTCCGCAATGAATCAAAATTGTAATTTTACCTTTGTCTAAACCTAATTTTTTTGCTATCTCCTCATCAAAAATTTCTTGTACTCTCTGGATTTCAACAAAATGATTCCCTGCTCCCATTGTTCCTAATTGATCTCTGCCTCTATCTTTAGCTGTTTTAGAAACTGTCTCAGTATCGGCTCCATCTAATTTTCCAAAACTTTCCGTTGCTTCTAAATCTTCTTTTTCTCCATAACCAAGTTTAACTAAATATTGAGCTCCATTTTCTAAAACTTTTTTCATCTCATCATTATTTAATTTCCAAAAACCTCCTCGTCCGACTCCAGAAGGTACTTGTTTAAAAATTTCTTCAGTAAGCTTAGGAATTTTCTCTTTTACTTCTTCATAATTTAAGTCAGCAACTGACAACCTTACGCCACAATTAATATCAAAACCTATTCCTCCAGGAGAGATTATACCATTTTCATAATCAAAAGCTGCAACTCCGCCAACACAAAAACCGTAACCTTCATGCACGTCTGGCATAGCTAAGGCATATTTATAAATCCCTGGAAGAGAAGCAACATTAACAAGTTGCCACAAACTTTTATCTTCTAAAATATCATTAAGCATTTTTTCATCAGCAAAAACTCTTGCTGGTACTTTCATATCTTCACGAAAACTTTTAGGAATTTCCCAAATATAATCTGAAATCTTTATAAGATCTTCTTTTTTGGGGAGCTTCATTTATTTTCTATTTCTTTTTCTATTTCTTTTTCTAAGGAATCAAAAGAGGTCAAATTGACAAGGCGATTGTTAACAAAAAAGCTTGGCGTACTATTAAGACCCAGACTTAAAGCTTCTTTTCTTTCTTCCAAAATTTTATTTTTTACTTCTTGACTCTCATAGTCTTCTTCAAATTTTTTAAGATCTAAATTAAGTTCTTGAGCATATTTCATAAATAATTCTTTAAAATTTTGCGAATTTTTCCATTCATCTTGTCTTGAAAACAAGAGATCGTGCATTTCCCAAAATTTACCCTGTTTTCCTGCTGACTCCGCTGCCTGGGAAGCATAAAGAGCTTTAGGATGAATTTCGATTAGAGGAAAATGTCTGTAAACAACAGCAATTTCATCTCCATATTTTTCCTTTAGGTTTTTAACAATTGGATAAAAAGCTTTACAAGCAGGACATTCAAAATCAGAATATTCATAAATAATTACTTTTGCTTTTTCTGGGTTACCTAAAATATGATCGTTTTCTCTAATTTTTAAATCATATTCTTTTTTTACAATTCTAAAACTACTTACAAAACCCATAAAAATTAAAGAAAAAATAGTTATCCCTATAAATACCCACAAAAAAATTTTATTATTTTCTACCTTCATCTTTTTATTATAACTTAAAAATTTTTTCCAGAAAGAAAAACGGGCGTGATAAAAACCCGCCCTAAAAAATTTTTCTAAGTCAAGAGTAAATGTAAATTTTCAAAGAAATTTATTCCTGGGTATAATAGGAAGTTATTTTTTAGGGACTTTAATTCCTTCAATTTCAACGAAAGGATAAAAACTAGTAAAAAAGATATTTTTTAATTTCATTAAAATAATAATCTGGATCTTTAGATTCTTCACTTGAATTTAAATATAAATTAAATTCTTCTGCTCCGTGAATAAAATTTGGAATTATTTTAAAATTAACAAAAGCTGTTTTGCTTCGTGCTGATTTAATATTTACGCTAAACATTGTTGAGGTTATTTTTTCAGGAACTATAAAATAAAAATTTCCTTCGTTGTCCAATAAATATCCTTCAAAATAATTTTTATTAAGTTCCGATTCTTTTTTAGGTAATCTAAATACATTAAAGTAGAATGAATATTCACCTTCTCCTGTTTTTCTTTCTTCTATAAGATTAACAGAAAGATTTATAGAGAAACCCCTTTTTCTATGAGCTTTTATTTTATTTACACATTTCTAGGGTCAATATTAAAAATGAGGAAAAAATAGTTTTCTGTTTGGGCATTTTCAAACTCTAGATTAATTCTTTTGACTTCTCCAATTCAGTTAAGGTAAATTCTAGGTTTTTTGATATTCCATAACTACATGTATATAGAACGTAAGGGGAAAGGGTAATTACATATTGAGCCTTTTGGGGCAGTTTTGCTTCTACTAAGGTAAATGGTGGTTTTTGAAGAGGTTTGCTCAGCGAAAGAAAAGTTAATAAGACCTAAAAGGGTTAAAAAAATAAAAGGAAAAATAATATATCTTTTCATTTTTTTTCATTTTTTCATTTTTTTTATCGACCTTTTAAAATTTATAATTAATATATAAATAACAACATAAAATTTTTTAAAAATTAAAAAGGTTGTGGAAAAATGGATAAGGTTTTATGGAAAATAATTGAAAAAGAAATTAAAAGACAAGAAGAAACTTTAGAACTTATTCCTTCTGAAAATTTTGTTGATTTAGAAACTTTGTTTATTGTTGGCTCACCACTCATGAATAAATATGCTGAAGGTTATCCAGGAAAAAGATATTATCCAGGAAATAAATTTATTGATGAAATTGAAAATTTAGCTAAAGAAAGAGCCTTGAAAGCTTTTAAATTGAATCCTAATGAGTGGTCAGTTAATGTTCAGCCTTATTCCGGTTCTCCAGCAAATTTAGCTGTTTACCTTGGTCTTATAAATCCAGGAGAGATAATTATGGGGCTTAATCTTTTTCATGGAGGCCATTTAACCCATGGACATAAAGTAAGCTATACAGGAAAATTATTTAATTCAGTTCAATATGGAGTAAAAGATAAGGGCATCGATTATGAAGAGTTAGAAAAATTAGCCTTAAAACATAAACCAAAAATTATTATTTCAGGAACAACTGCTTATCCAAAGATTTTAGATTTTAAAAAATTTTATGAAATTTCTAAAAAAGTTGGTGCTTATCATATAGCTGATATTGCTCATATTGCTGGACTTGTTATTGCTGGGTTTCATCCTTCTCCTTTTCCTTATGCTGATATTGTTACCATGACAACTCATAAAACTTTGCGTGGACCAAGAGGAGCAGTTATTTTTATGAAAAAAGAGTTAGAAGAAAAAATTAATAAATCGGTTTTTCCTGGACTTCAAGGAGGTCCTCATATGCATACAATTAGTGGCATTGCTTACGCTTTTGGCAGAGCTTTAAAGAAAGATTTTTATAATTATCAAAAACAAATTTTGAAAAATTCCCAAAAATTGGCTGAAGAACTTATCAAAAGAGGTTTTGAGCTTTATACTGGTGGAACAGATAATCATTTAATGATGGTCGATTTAAAACCTTTAAATTTAGACGGAAAAAGTGCTGAAGTTTTACTTGAAAAAGCAAATATCATCGCTAACAGAAATTCCCTCCCCGCAGATACTTCTCCTTTTAATCCTTCAGGAATTAGACTTGGAACTCCAGCTGTTACTTCAAGAGGAATGAAAGAAAAAGAAATGATTAAAATTGCTGAGTTTTTTGAAAGAATCTTAATCAAAAAAGAAAAACCAGAAAAGTTAAAAAAAGAAGTAATTAATTTAACAAAAAAATTTCCTTTACCTTATAGAAAGTGGCTAAAGGTTGTTAAAAGATATTTAAATTAATAAACCTGTTTCAAATGGAAGATTATTTAAAATAAATTCTTCTGGTTTTTCAGTAAAAATTATCATTTTTCCTAATGAATGAGCAAAGCCAATTTCTAATAAAGCAGAAGCACCAACATAACCATTAGGATAACAAACTATTAAAGCATCTGAGTTTTTTATTGAATTTAAATGATACCTATCTAACTCTAAAGGAGATAATCCTTCTTCACCGTGAAAGAATACAAATTCTGCATTTGGTGTTTTGGGAGTTGTAAATCGTGGACTTAAAACTACTATTCCGTTATTTTCTAATTTCTTTTTTACTTCTATAATATAATCTAAGTGTTTTCTAAAACTACCACTTAGAGTAACATATCTAAATTCTTGTCTTATTACTCCATTAATAATATTCGAATCAGAAGGGATAATTTTTTCAATATTATATTTTTCACAAATTGCTTGGGCAATAGCTTAACAGGATCTAGCTCCATGCATCCATTTTGAATTTTCAGGCATTAAATTTTCTAATTCTTTTAGGGTTATCTTTTCAAAAATTTCTTTATTTTTATTCTTGAAATCTTCAAATTCAATTAAAAACGGATGGTCTTCATCTCCAAATAAATTATTTTGCTTTAAAGGATAATTAGCAAGTTTCATGTAAGTTAGCGCTCCTCCTGTATAAAAGGCAATTTTTGCTTTGTTTTGAATTGATGGTAATAAATTTTTTACATAATTTACAACTTCTTCTAATTTAACTTTTTAAATCTCTTCATTTATTTGAGGAAAATCAGAAATTATTTTTCCAATTCCAAAATCTAAATTTAATCTTTTAATTGCTTCTTTGCCATACATTACTAAAAGTTCTGTTGAGCCTCCGTCAATATTAATTAAAAGTAAATGTTCATTTAGATTATATTTTCCAACAAGAGCCATTTCTAAATAAAAGTTTTCTAAATCTTGATCAATAATATTAAAATAAAGTCCTGTTCTTAGAAAAACCTCATCAATAAAATTAATTTTTGTTTCTGGAACTAATTTTATAAAAATACCAGTAGCATAAATTCTTATAGGAATATTTTTATTTTCATCTTTTACTGCTTCTAAAAGTTCTAAAAGTTCTTTTTTGTTTTCAGAAGAAATACCGCCTTCTGGATCAAAACCTTCTTTAAAATATAAACTTCTTTGGAGTATTAAATTCAATTTCTCCTTAGAATATTTATAAACTTTAACAGTTGATGAGCTTATGTCTACTAAAATTTTTGCATTTTTATAATATTCGTAAATCTCATCAAAAATGTTTTAAAAGGTTATTTGTTCATTTTTTTAAAAATTTCTTTTTTTATTTTTTCTTTTAGTTGAGATTCATAATAAATATTAAAAAGAGAATAAAACTCTTCAAAGTTTTTATCAAATTCTCTAAATGCCTTTTCTTTTTCTCCTGCCATTATTAAATTAACTGTTTTTGCTAAAAGTTTGCTAAACCATTCTTGCCATAAAATATATTTTTCTTCTTTAAGTTTTTCTTTATCTCTTTTTGTTGCCAATTCAATAATATCTTTTATTTCCTTTTCATATTTTAAAGCTTTTTTGATGTAATCATCCTTAAAATCTTTGCTTACTTCTACAACTTTTTCTTTTTCTATTAAAAAGAATCTTTCAAAAAAAGCTTCTGTGGAATAAGCAAAGGCAAGATTTTCGAAATATTGAAATCTTGGATCCAACCAAGAAACATAAAGCTTATTATTTTTTATAAAGAAACTAATCGGTTCTAAAGCGTTTGGGTTATCGCCTTCTCCAAATCTTTTTACTAGTTTCACATTTTCATTTTTGTCGATTAAAAAAAGATAAGAAGTAAAACAACAGTGGGTTCCTCCAGAAAAATCTGTAATAACTAAATATTTATTTTCGTTGTATTCAAATACAAAAATGTTGTAAATGTTATAAGAATTTTTTGATTTAAAAACTCTTTTCCTTTTACTATAGATTTCGAAATATGTCTCGAAAGAATTTTTATTTTTTGAAATTGACAAAACTTTAACTTTTACATTATCTATTTCATATTCTTTAATAAAATTTGAAGGTCGAAAATGATTTTTCTCATATATTATAAATCTAAAATTAGTCTTCTTGGGTATTTTATTTTTTTCTAAAGAAATGCTTTGTTTTGGAAAAATAAAAAAACTTAAGACTAAAATAACTAAAAGGATAATTTTTAGCCTATTAAAGGCATTTAACATATACCCTTAAATCACATGAACTATTTTTTTCCATATTTTTTTGCCGCTAAAAGTTGTTTTTCTTATTGTTTTAAATTTAACTCTACCTGATTTAAGTGCATATAAGGTATCATCTCTTCCTCTAGCAACATTTTTTCCAGGTAAAAACTTAGTACCTCTTTGACGGATAATAACCATTCCTGGAAAAACAATTTCACCATCATGTACTTTCACTCCCAGATATTTTGGATTAGAATCTCTTCCTGTTTTAACTGAACCTCCTGCTTTTTTTGTTGCCATTTTGAACTTATTAAAATACTAGTTAATTAATCTTATTATAATTTATTATACCATATTGCTTTCTTTAAGATATCTCTTTCTAAATTCTTCTCCAATAACAGGCTTTTTACCTATAATAACATTTTCTTTTATTCCTCTAAGTCTATCTTCTCTGCATTCTAAAGCAGATCTTACCAAAGCTCGAGAGGTTTCTTGGAATGAAGCTGCAGAAAGAAAACTATAAGGTGTAGAAGCAACCCTTTTAATACCCAGAAGAAGAAGAACACCTTTTGCTGGTTTTAAGCCGTTTTTGACTAACTCTCTATTTTTTTCAATAAACATATCCTTCTCAACTATTTCTCCAGCAACAAATTCTGAATCGCCTGGATCTATCACTCTTACGCGAGAAAACATTTTTCTTATAACAAGTTCAATATACTTTTCATGAATATCGGCTCCTTGATTGCTGTAAACAGTTCTTACTTCATTCAAAATATACTTGAAAGCAGCAATTTTACCTTTAAGACGATAAATAGATTTAGGATCGATAATACCTTCATTTAAGAGGTCCCCTTTTTCAACTATTTGTCCTTTTTTGACTAAAAGCCTAAATTTGCTTGGAATTTTTAGAGAAATCTCTTTATTTCTTGCTCCCCTGATTTTCACTAAGTTATATTTAGGAAATTCTCTAATTTCTACAATTTTTCCTTTAATAGGGGAAAGGATTGCTTCAGAACGAGGTGTAGTAGCTTCAAAAAGTTCCTTTATTCTTGGAAGATCTTGAGTAATATCTTTTGCGGAAATCACACCGCCAGCATGGAAAGATCTTAAAACGAATTGAGTTAATCTTTCTCCAATAGAGTGTGTAGTAATAAGCCCAACAGCTTCTCCAAGTCTTACAGGTTTATGGGTGCTAAGATCTAAACCATAACATTTTTGACAAACACCATAAAGAGTTTTACAAGTAAAAACAGATCTTACTTTAATTTGAGAAATAGAGCTTTCTTTATCAATAATTCTAGAAAGCTCATAAGTGATATATTCTCCTTTTTTCACGATAACTTCTCCTTGAGAATTTTTAATATCTTCTAAAGCGGTTCGGGAAAAAATAGAGTCACCAAAGCTTACACCTCTTCTTTGAACCTCTTCTCGACTGATAAGAATTCCTTCTTCAGTTCCGCAATCAACTTCTCTTACAATTACATCATCGAGTGCCGAAGCTAAAATTCTGGTAAGATATCCTGAATGAGGTGTTTTTAGTGCTTTATCGGCTACACCCTTTCTAGCTCCATGAGTTGAGCTGAAATATTCCAAGGGTGTTAACCCTGTTTTATAAGAATGAGAAATAGCTAAGTCTATTGGTTCATTAGTTGGGGTTTTAACCACACCCTTAAAAGCAATCATTTGTGCTAACTGATCATAGCTTCCCCTAGCTCCAGCATCTATCATCAATCTAGCATTGTTAGTTACAGAAATGTTTTCTTTAATATCTTTTTCTATTTCTACTTTAGCTTTGACCCAAATTTCTTGAAGTTTTAAGTTTTTTTCTTCTCGACTCAAGAAACCATTATGATAAGCCCCTAAAACCTTATTATGCTCATCTAAAGCTTTTTCTAAAATTTCTTTAAGTTTTGGAGGTGATTCTAAATCACTAATACTTAAAGTAATACCGGCTTCAGTTACATATTTAAAACCTAGTTCTTTAAGATTGTCTAAAACAATGCTCAATCTTTCAACTCCGTAAATTTCTAAAATTTTAAGAAGAATAGGGTTAATAGTTTTTTTATTTATAACTTCATTGACAAAAGGAAAGTCTGAAGGTAAATTTTGATTGAAAATTATTCTTCCTACAGTGGTTTCAATATTTTCTTCATTTTTTACTTTTCTTACTTTTATTTTTGCTTGAAGACTTATTATTTTATTTTCATAAGCAAAAATGGCATCTTTTTCGTCATTAAAAACCTTTCCCTCTCCTTTTTGATTGGGAATTTCTAGAGTTAAATAATAAAGACCAGCGATCATATCCTTGTCAGGTCTAGCTTCAACCATTCCTGTACCAGGTCTTAAAACATTTAAAGCAGCATTCATAAGTTCTCTTGCTTCTCTTTGAGCCTCTGAAGAAAGCGGTAAGAAACACCCCATTTGGTCACCATCAAAATCGGCATTAAAGCCAGAGCAAACAAGGGGTGGAATTTTAATAGCTAAACCTTCAGTTAAAATAGGTTTAAAAGCTAAAAAGCTGAGCTTATGAAGAGTAGGAGGACGGTTTAAAAGAACGTATTTATCTTTTATCACTCTTTCTAAAGCAGCTACAGCTTCTGGGCTCATCGTTTCAATAAGATAATTAGCTCTTTTAGAAGTAGTGACTATTCCTTCTTTAAGAAGTTCATGGATAATAAAGGGTTTAAAAATTTCTAAAGCCATTTTTTTAGGCAAACTGCATTCATTGATTCTTAAATTAGGATCAACAACAATTACTGATCTTCCAGAATAATCAACTCTTTTTCCTAATAGATTTTGCCTAAATCTTCCTTCTTTGCCCTTTAAAAGGTCACCCAAAGATTTAAGAACTTTTCTTTGTCCAACAACAATTTTTTCTTTTTTTAAAGAAGCGTCAAGGAGAGCATCAACAGCTTCTTGAAGCATTCTTTTTTCATTCCTCAAAATTATTTCTGGTGCTTTAATTTCTATGAGTCTTTTAAGACGATTATTTCTATTAATAATTCTTCGATAAAGATCGTTAAGATCAGAAGAGGCAATTTTTCCTTCTTTAAGCTGAACAATTGGTCTTATATCTGGGGGAACGACAGGTAAAATAGTTAAAATCATCCATTCTGGTCTTCTTCCGTATTTAATAAAGGCATTAATAAATTTTAGTTTTAAAGAAAGAATCTTTTTTTCTTTAGAATCTGCTTTAGCTAATTTTTTAATAGTTTCTTCTCTTAGTTTTTCTAAATCAATCTCTTCCAAAAACTTTCTAATCGGTTCGGCACCCATATCTACCTCAAAAATACCAGCATATTTTTTTGAAAAATAGAAGTATTCAGCATCAGATAAAACTTTCTTGGGTTTTAAAGAGTTAAGTTCTTCTTTAATTTGCCTATAGATTTCTTGTTTTTGTTTTTTTTCTTCCTTTGATTCTGCTTGGGCTAAAAATTCTTTATATTCTTTTTCTACCTCCTCTAAAAGTTTATTCTTTTTTTCTTCATCAACGCGAGTAATAATATAAGCAGAATAATAAATAACTCTTTCTAAATCTCTTAAGGGTATGTCTAAAAATATCTTTAAGGGATAAGGATAGACTTTTAAATACCAAATATGAGCAACAGGAGTAACTAAAGTAACATGTCCCATTCTTTCTTTTCTTACTGAAGAATGGGTGACTTCTACGCCGCATCTTTCACATATAATACCTCTAACTTGAGGTTTTTTATATTTTCCACAAGAACATTCAAAGTCTTTCATGGGACCAAAAATAACTTCAGAAAAAAGACCTTGTCTATCTGGTTTACCAGTTCGGTAGTTAATTGTTTCTGGCTTTAAAACTTCACCATGACTCCAACTTAAAATTTCTTCAGGAGAAGCTATCTTTAAAACTAAGCTTTCTATTTCTGAAGTTGACTTTTTAATAATGGACATTTTTATTTAGCTGTTCCTTGGGGTTCAATTTTTTGAACTTCGACTTCTTGATAAGTAGGAGGTGTTTCTTCGGTTTTTTCTCGATAACGAATTTCAATATTTAAACCTAAACCTCGAAGTTCATTAATAAGAACTAAAAAGACGTGAGGAAAAGATGAATAAGTAACATCTTCTCCTTTGATAATACTTTGATAAGCGATATTTCTTCCTTTAACATCGTCAGATTTTACTGTCAAAACCTCATGTAAAATTTCAGTAGCACCATGAGCTTCAATAGCCCACATTTCCATTTCACCAATTCTTTGACCTCCAAATCTTGATTTACCACCTGGAGGTTGTTGGGTAATAAGAGAATAAGGACCAATTGAACGAGCATGGATTTTATCCTCAACCATATGAACCAGTTTCATAATTGTCATATAGCCAACTAAAACTTTTTGGGGAAATTTTTCTCCGGTCACGCCATCATAAAGATCAATCTTACCATCTGGAGGCAAACCTGCTTTTTTAAGTTCTTCCGCTATTTCTTCAACTGTAACTCCAGAAAACGGAGGTACTACTGCATGATAATCTAGATTTTTAGCAGCTAAACCAAGAAGGGTTTCTAAAATTTGTCCTAAATTCATTCTGGAAATAACCCCCACAGGATTTAAAATAATATCCAATCTTCTTCCATCTTGTAAAAAGGGCATATCTTCTTCTTTAGCTATTAAAGAAATAACTCCTTTATTTCCATGTCTGTTAGCTAATTTATCGCCTACTTGAATTTTTCTAATTTTAGCTATTTTTACAAAAATTCTTTTAATCACGCCAATTTCAGAAATTTCTCCTTTGCTTCTTTCTAAAACTCTCACTCCTATTACCCTTCCTGATCTTCCTGGTTCAAGATAAAGAGAAGTATCTTTAACTTCTTGAACTTTTTCTCCAAAAATGGCTCTTAAGAGTTTTTCTTCTGGTGTAATCTCTTCTGTCTGTTTAGGAGTAATTTTACCAACCAAAATATCACCAGTCTTTACGTATGTTCCTATCCTAACTATACCGTCAATATCTAAATTGGCTAATTTTTCCGCTGGCACACCTGGTATATCATTTGTTGTCATTTCTGGGCCAAGTTTAGTATCTACTACATCAGCAAAAAATTCTTCAATATAAACAGAAGTAAAAATATCTTCCTTTAAAAGTCTTTCTGAAATAATAATAGCATCTTCAAAATTATATCCTCTCCAAGGAAGAAAACCTACTAAAAGATTTTGGCCTAAGGCTAAATACCCATCTTTAATTCCTGGACCATCTGTTAAAATATCTCCTTTTTTGACTTTATCTCCTAATTTCACAATAGGTTTTTGATTATAACATGTATATTTAGAAGTCATTTCAAATTTTTTAAGATAATAAGTTATTTTCTTTCCTTCTTTTGTTCCAATAGTTATATGATCAGCGTCAACATCAACGACAACACCATCAACCTCTGAAATTATAACTCTACCTGATTCAAAAGCAGCCTTTTTTTCAAGTCCTGTCATCACTAAAGGAATCTCTGGTTTTACCAAAGGAACAGCTTGCCTTTGCATATTTGTTCCCATCTGAAGTCTATTAGCATCATCATGGTTACCGAAGGGAATAAGTGATGTCGAAAGAGAAAACATTTGAAAGGGCGAAACATCAATTAAAGTAACTTTACTTTTATGAACTATAGTAGCTTCACCATTTACTCTGGCTTCTAAGTATTCATCTAAAATATCTCCTTTCTCATTAATTCTTACATTTCTTGAAGCAATTACTTCATTAAGCTCTTGATCATAAGTAAGCCAAATAATTTCATCAGTAACCTTTCCATTTTTTACTCTTAGATAGGGAGTTTCTAAAAATCCTAAGGAATTTCTTCGAGAATAAAGAGCTTTATTAAGTTTTATACCAACCCCTTGACCTTCATGCGGTGTTTGAATAGGACAAATTCTTCCGTAATGAGAAGGATGAACATCTCTTACTTCTAAAGAAGCTCTTTCCTTGGAAACACCACCTGGTCCTGAAGCAGTAATCACTCTTTTGTTTTCTATTTCTGAAAGAGGTGAAGTTTGATCTAAAACTTGAGAAAGTCTTGAGGTGTTAAAAAATTCTAAAATAGTATTAGAAAATTTTCTTGGATGAATAATTTGAGAAGGTGTAAGTTCTTCTAATTTACTTAAAGAGCTCATTTTATCCTGGATATCTCTCTTAAGTCTTGAAAGAGCAATTCTTACTTGATTTTCTAAAAGCTCTCCCAAATCTCTTACTCTTCGGTTGTATAAAGCATCAACATCATCTTTGACTGATAAAGGATCATTTTCCAATCTAAGAATTTCTTTAACAACGCTAATAAGGTCGTCTTTTTCTAAAACTAATGATTCAGAGTTTCTATTAAGTCTTCTGTTAAGATGAAATCTTCCTACTCTTGAAAGGTTATATCTTTGAGGATTTAAAAATGTTGATTCAAAGTAGTAAATAGCATTATCATAAGTGTTTGGCTCAATAGGTTTCATTTTTCTATGAATTTCTAAAAGAGCTTCTTCTCTATTTTCTGTTTTATCTTTTTTTAATGTAGTTGTCAAAATTGGATTCTCTGGATTTTCGTGTTCTTTTAGTATTTCAAAAATTTCTTCATTAGTTTCAAAACCAAAAGCTTTTAAAATAATAGAAAAAAGAAATTTTTTTCTTTTATCTACTCTTACCTGAAGTAAATTAGTAGCTTCAACTTGAAATTCAAGCCAAGCCCCTTGTTGAGGAATTATTTTAGCTCCCCATCTTTTCTTTTCACCGTAAAGAAGAAAATCAAAATAAATACCAGGGGAACGTAAAAGTTGATTAACAATCACTCTTTCATGACCATTAATAATAAAAGAACCCCTTGGGGTAAGTAAAGGAAGATCTCCGAAATAAATTTTTTGAATTTTTTCTTCTTTAGTTAAAAGATTAGTAAGTTTTAGTGTTACTCTAAGTGGTGCATCATAATTAACTCCATAATATTTAGCTTCTGCTTCACTAATTCTAGGATCTCCTACTTCTAAATCGATAAATTCAAGCTTTAACTCTTTTCCAGAATAATCAAAAATAGGGAAAAACTCTATAAAAGCTCTTTTAATATCTTCTTTTAAAAATCTTTCAAAAGAATCACGAATATCAGACAAAAGATGTGGCGGTTCTAAATAAGAGTATTTTGAAAAATTTTTAACGCGAAACATTAAAAAGGGGTTTAAGCACCCTCTTTAAATTAAGTTTTACAATTTAATTTCTAATCATTTAAAACGAAAACCTTATTTAATTTTACTACAAAAATTTTAAGTTTGTCAAGTTTTATT
>Ga0209821_100016_pt1 | contig 47950 bp, 47 predicted proteins | sample SSWtaG_3_FD_184118 | JGI IMG/M metagenome (GOLD analysis project Ga0209821, IMG submission 184118) | Hot spring microbial communities from Sandy's Spring West, USA to study Microbial Dark Matter (Phase II) - SSWTFFsm_matched (SPAdes)... | ecosystem: Environmental > Aquatic > Thermal springs > Hot... | reverse complement strand
TTTGAGAGAAGAATACTCCAAGAAAAGCAGAAAAAGGGCTGAGGATTTTAAAATAGAGGCAATCATAGAAAAGTGGAAGGAGGTTTTGTATGGTTGAAAATTTAAAAATCTGCGTGGTGGGGCTTGGTTATGTGGGGCTTCCTTTGGCTGTGAGTGGAATTTTTGAGAAATAAGAAGCCAAAAAAATGGGTTTTGCATACTGGAGGCTTTGATGCTGTCTAAATTGATGGAGAGCAAATTAAAGCCTATTGATCTGTTGATATTATGGATAGTATTTTATCTTTACTCTGTGTTTGTTGGCTTTTTGGTTCAATTCTTTGTTTTGCCCGTGCTTTTTCCTTCTGCCCATTGGAAGGATGGCCTAATGGTTGGTGGAGATTGGATATTATTTCATACAGAAGCAGTAGAATTAGCAAAAAAAATAGCATCTGAAGGTTGGAGTACCTGGACTTTAAGACCAGCTCCTAACTATCAAGCAATGTCAGGAATAACTGCTTTTTTCTATGCCCTTACAGGGATACACAAACCTTGGGTTATACTGTTTTACAATGCATTTTTGCATGCCAGTGCGGGTGTAATACTCTTCTATTTACTTACGCTCTTTGAAGTTTCAAAAAAATATGCTCTGATTTTTTCCACTTTGTTTGTAGTTTTCCCAACTTCTCTAACCTGGGTCTCCCAAATCCACAAGGATGGGCTTTATATACTTGGAGCATATTCTACTTTTCTTGCAATTGCTTTAGCCTTTTCCCAAAAAACTTTCCATAATCTACTGGCTGTATTCTTTGGAATTTTGAGCGGTCTATCGTTTTTTATTGTTGGTAGAGAATACGCTGTAAAGATCTTTTTTTATTTCCACGGCTTTACAGTTTTAGCGGTCTTTGCTATCATAATTTTTCAACTTATAAGGAAAAATAAAGAAAAAACCTTACAATACTTAAAAACTCTGTCTGTAGTATTTTTAATTTTTCTTTTCTTTGACTTTTTACAACCACAACCACAACAACCACCACCACCACCACAACAACAACAACAACAACAACCACAACAACAACAACAACCACAACAACCACAACCACAGCAACCACCACCACAACAACAACCACCACAACAACAATGGATTTGGAGTCCCTACATACCAGATAAAGTGGAATACCTTTTTTACCAGTTAGCTTACTGGAGAAATGAGGTATGGACTAAGCATTTGGCAGGCCGTCCTGGAGGCATAGACGAAGACGTGAGGTTTTACAGTGTTTGGGATTTTATAGAATATACACCAAGGGCTTTTATTATTGGATTGTTCTCCCCTTTCCCAAGTTTTTGGTTTACGAAGGGTTCTACCACAGGTGGAACCATTGCCAGATACATAACTCCTTTTGAAGCTGTTTATCTTTATGTAGCTTGGATACTTTTACCTTTTGCTATTTGGAAGCACAGAGAAAAACCTTGGCTTTGGATTATACTTTTAATCTCCTTTAGTTTTATATGGTTTCACACGATAGCAGAACCTAACGTTGGTCCTATTGTAAGAAAAAGGTATGGATATGTTATGTTTCTTTCTGCTTTAAGTTATAGTGTATTTCTTGCAGAGGTTTTTAAAAGATGGAAAAGATCATAGTTTTTTCTTCCAACACATCCTTTAGCTTATACAACTTTAGACTTCCCTTGATGAAAACATTGAAGGAAAAAGGTTTTAAGGTTATGGCGGTGGCTCCAGAAGATGAGTATTCTGTTAAGTTGGCAAAAGAGGGCTTTGATTTTTATCCAATAAAAAACCTTGACAGGAAAGGGAAGGATCCAATAAGAGACTTAAAGCTTCTTTACGAGTATCTAAGCCTATACAAAAAACTAAAGCCAGACTTGGTAATAAACTTTACCATAAAGCCAAACATCTATAGCTCCATTGCAAGTGGTATTCTGGGCATTTCATCTATAAGTGTGGTTACTGGTTTGGGGTATGTGTTCACAAGTAAAACATGGCTTACAAACTTAGTAAAGTTATTATACAAGATAGCTTTTAGAGTCAATAAAATTGTAGTTTTCCAAAATAAGGATGACTTTGAAGAGCTAAAAGGTTTAACTGATAAAAAGGCACATCTAATAGAAAGCTCTGGCGTGGATACTGGTTACTTTTCTCCCTTTTTTTGCGAAAAAAATAAAAAAGAAAAATTTATCTTCCTTTTTGTTGGAAGGTTTCTAAAGGATAAGGGGCTTTTGGAATTTGTGAAAGCTTTTGAAAGATTAAAGGTTGAAAATCCAAAAGTTGAACTCTATTTAGTCGGTGATGTGGATGAGGGAAATCCTCAATCTATCAAAGGGGAGGAGTTAAAGCGCTGGTTAGATAAGGGTTTAGCTAATTGGGTAGGCTTTCAAAAGGATGTCAGGCACTTTTACTGCCTTGCAGATTGCGTAGTTTTGCCTTCTTATTATAGGGAAGGTGTGCCGAGAGTTTTACTTGAAGCTATGGCAATGGGAAAGCCCATAATCACCACGGATAGTGTTGGATGCAGAGAAGTGTGCGTTGATGGAGTAAACGGCTTTTTGGTTGAGCCAAAGAACTGGGAAAGCCTTTATGAAGCTATGAAAAGGATGGTTGAGCTTGAAGAAGATAAGAGAAAGTCTATGGGAATGAAAGGCAGGCAGATGGTTTTGGAAAGGTATGATGTAAAAATTATAGTGGAAAAATACCTCAAGCTGATTGAGTTGGTTGTTTGATATTTATAAAGTAATCCACTATCATGTTCCTTAATGCTTTTTCGGGTGGCACGAATGCTACTTTTTCTGCAAAATCAAGCCAGTAGAGTCTTTTTATCAAAAGCTCCAACTCTTTTTCTGTAAAGTTTTTTGCATACCTTTTAAAGTTGTTGATCATAAAGGGGTGTTTTACGCCCAGATCCTTCAGTAAAGTTTCTGGGTTCTTATCACTCTTTTTCAAAACAAACAGCTTTAAAGTATAGCTTACCAAGAGCCCTTGGATCTGCAGTGCTGGAACGCCTATTCTGTATAAAGCGGAGAGAAGTGAAAGGGTCTTTTCAAGGTTTTTTGTAAAGAAGGCTTCTAAAAAGTCAAACACATTGCCGTAGGTCTGAGCTAAACAAACTTTTTTAACATCTTCCAGAGTTATGTGCTTATCCGCATATAGAAGTAGCTTTTCTACCTCTCCTCTCAAAAAGGTAAGGTCGTAAGAGGTTATTTCTAAAAGATAGTCAATAGCTTGCTCGTCGATCCTTTTTCCTTCTCTTTCTACTTTTTTTCTTACCAGATCTTTTATCTTATTCCTGTCCAGTTTTTTTGCTTCTAAAAAATCGCCCAGTTCTAAAAGGGTTTTAAATGGTTCTTTCTGAAGACTATTTTTGTCAAGTTTTTCTTCTAAGAGTATAAAAACCGCTTTGGTCTTTATCTTGTTGGCAAGACTTCTGATAAGCTTTGGGTCCTTTAGCTTCTTTATAAACTGTTCTCCTTTTTTGATGAACAAAAATTCTTTTTGTCTTTTCTTCTCAAACAATTCACTCTCTCCAAGGGCGTTTATAAAGTCCTGAAGGTTTATCTCGTTTCCCCACAAAACCTTAACAGGTGTAACTGTGGAAAGCTTATTCATAAAGTCGGAAACTATGTATTCCTCCTCTACCTGCACCAGATTTATGGGTTTTATCTTTTCTAAGCTTAGGTTTTTTTGGTATTCCAAAAGATTCATGTGGGTTTCCAAATGCCTTTTTCTGTAATTATTGCAGTTATGTTCTCCGCAGGGGTGATATCAAAAGCAAGGTGAAGGGCAGGAGAAGCTTCTGGTGCAAACTGGCAGTTTTTGAACCTTTTTACCTCCTCTTCTGAGCGTTCTTCTATGAGTATCTCTTCTCCACTTTCTATGCTGTAGTCTATGGTAGAGCTTGGGGCTACTACGTAAAATGGTATGCGGTGAGCTTTTGCCAAAACTGAAAGGGTATATGTTCCTATCTTGTTTGCTACATCTCCCCCTTTGGTAATCCTGTCCGCACCCACTATCACACAATCCACCAGACCATTTTTCATTAAAAAGCCTGCGGTAGAGTCGGTAATTATCTTGTGGGGTATGCCTTCCTTTAGAAGTTCCCAGGCGGTCAGGCGGGAACCTTGAAGGTAGGGTCTTGTTTCGTCTACCCACACAAAGATGGACTTTCCTGAGTAATGGGCTTGTCTGATAACCCCCAAGGCGGTCCCAAAGCCTGCGGTAGCTAAGGCTCCTGTGTTGCAATGGGTCAAGATCCTTGCGTTCTTAGGTATAAGCTCATTGCCTATCTGTGCCATTCTCACGTTAGCCTGATAGTCCTCTTCTTCTATAGCCTTTGCGGTAGCCTCTAAGTCTTCTCCTCTTTTGTAAGCATCCATCATCCTATCTAAGGCATAAAATAGATTGTAAGCTGTAGGTCTGGTGTTTCTCAGAACTTCATAGACTACTTTCGGATCTTCTCCCTTTTTGACTCCGAGAACAAAGCCGTAAGCGGAAACACAACCTATGGCTGGAGCTCCCCTCACTACCATTTCTTTTATAGCCTGTGCGGTCTGGAGATGGTCCTCTAAGGCTATCCACTCCTCCAAATCAGGTAGTTTTCTCTGATCCAAAAGCCAAAGTTTTTGACCGTCCCACCTAAAAGCTTTTACTTGCATGGTTATTTATGGTGGAGGCGGAGGGAATCGAACCCTCGTCCGAGGACAGCCCAGCTCCTAGGGCTTCTACAGGCTTAGCCAGTGTTTGCCTTTAATGGCTGTTTGCCCACTGGCAAGCAAAACAGCCACGAGGCAGGTTAGCTTTCGGAAGGAGAGCCCTGCCAACCCTTCCTTCCTACACCCCTGTCTCTGAACCCAACCGGTTAGCCAGAGGCACACCAACCGGCGAGCCGCTGCCTTTCCTTAGGCAGCGAGAGCTAGTTCAGCTTTGGGAAGTGTTTTGCTTGGCTGTTAAGGTTGCCACCCTGCCTGCTTCCCTAAGCCTACTATCCCCGTCGAAACCGTTCGCCCCCTTACAACTTATAAATAATATAATCATAGCCAAATTTCTGACAATAGCCTATCTTTTTTTTCTATGCAGTTAAAGCTTAGAATAAGAAGACAGCAGGGAAACAAATCGTGGTACGAGAGCTTTTCTGTGCCCTACGAAGAAGGGATGACCTTTCTGTCTGCCCTGCAAAAGGTAAAGGAAACTCAAGATGAGACGCTTACCTTTAGACATTTTTGTAGGGCTGGCATATGTGGCACCTGTGCCATATACATAAACGGCTTTCCCAAGCTTGCATGTAAAGAGCAAGTTCTACCCTACCTCTTGGACGGGGAGGAGGTTCTGATTGAGCCTTTAAAAAACTTTAAGGTAATCAAAGATCTGGTGGTAGATCACGAAGTTATTCCAAAGAAGATGAAGGAGCTTTCCCTTTGGATTTCAGAAAACAAGAAGAATATAAACATAGACCCGGAGATCAGCAAAAGTATAGAAAGTTCCGCTGATTGCATCCTCTGTGGTGCATGCCACTCTTACTGTCCTCAAGTTTTGGAAGAAGATTACGCCGGCCCATTACTCTTTGCTAAGTTTTACAGATTTTCTTTGGACCCAAGAGAAAGTAAAAAACAACTTAGAAAGCTTCAAGCCCTTTCGGGAAGGCTTTATCATTGCCTTTCCTGCAATAAGTGCAACAACGTCTGTCCAAAGGAAGTAGAACCTGCAACGCTTATAAGAAGGCTAATGCTGATGGATGTGGATAGCACTTAGTATATTCTTAGCGTTTTCCCTTTGCTTCTCTTGGACGGAGGATAGACTTAAAAGTCTTATAGGGGATGCTGTAAGGGAAAGGTTTGGCGATAGCGTAAGAGTTGAAAGGATAAAGATTCTTGATTGGAAGGGTGGGCTGGAGGGAACTCCAAAGGTAGAACTGGATATGGAGTATGGAAGGGCAAGAGCTCTGGCTTATCTTGATTTTGGACAGAAAAGGTTGAGTGCCATATTAGAAGTTTATTGGAAGGCAAAGTTTCTTGTAGCAAAGCAGGATATACCAAAGGGAACAGTATTATCTGAGGAGCTTTTTGCGGAAGAGGAAAGGTGGCTAAGAAGTATTCCCAACGACTTTAGGTTGAACAAAGAAGAGTTGGAAAAGTATCAAACAAGCACTTACATACCAAGAGGCTCCATTCTTAGAAGGTCTATAATCAAGCCCTTGCCCGCAGTCAAAAGAGGTGATGTGGTAAAGCTCATACTCCGCAGTGGAAACTTGGAAATAACAACCTATGGCACAGCCTTAGACGGTGGGGAAGTGGGTAAGACGGTGAGGGTTAAAACCCAAGCTGGAAAGACCATGAGGGGGAAGATAGTAGATACTGGAACTGTGGAGCTCTTTGAATAAGGTTATAATTTTCTTTTTATGAAAGACATCAAAGAATACAATCACTTAGAAGTTGAAAGCAAACACTCCCAAAGGTGGCTATCTTCTGCCATATATCACTGTCCAAAGCCAAATCCAAAGGATAGATTTTCGGTTGTCATTCCACCACCTAATGTAACTGGATCCCTTCACATGGGGCATGCTCTTAACATTACCCTTCAGGACATAGTCTGTAGATGGCAGAGAATGCTTGGCAAAGATGTGGTTTGGGTTCCGGGGTTTGACCATGCGGGCATAGCTACGCAATACGTGGTGGATAAAAAGGTGCAGGAGGAAGGGAAAAACAGGCTTGAAATGGGAAGGGAGGAGTTTTTAAAGAGGGTGTGGGAATGGGTGCCTCAGTCAAGAAACAGCATAAGGGACCAACTTATAAAACTTGGCGCAAGCGTAGATTGGAAAAGAGAAAGATTTACCTTAGATGAAGGCTTTTCAAGGCTTGTTAGATATGCCTTTAAAAGGCTCTACGAGGAAGGTTTAATATACAGGGGGGAGTACATAGTAAATTGGTGTCCTAAGGACCTTACTGCCCTTTCGGACCTGGAGGTAGAGCACGAAGAGGAAGAGGGAAAGCTCTATTACATAAGGTATCCGTTGGAAGGAGAGGAAGGTTTAATAACCGTTGCAACCACAAGACCAGAAACTATGCTTGGAGACACTGCGGTAGCAGTCCATCCAGAAGACGAAAGGTATAAGTCTCTTATAGGTAAAAAAGTTAGACTTCCCTTCGTAAATAGAGTAATACCCATAATAGCGGACGAGAGGGTAAAGCCCGAATTTGGAACAGGAGCAGTAAAAATCACTCCAGCTCACGACCCGCTGGACTTTGAGATAGGCAAAACCCACGGACTTGAGGTGGTGCAGATAATGGATGAGTTTGCAAGGATCAACGAAAATGGGGGAGAGTTTGCAGGGCTTGACAGGTACGAGGCAAGAAAAAGGATAGTGCAAAGATTAGAAGAGCTTGGTCTTCTTGAAAAGGTGGAAAACCACAGACACAGCGTAGGAAAGTGCTACAGATGTAAAACTGTCCTTGAGCCTATGGTATCTGCCCAGTGGTTTGTCAAAGTTTCGGACCCAAGGATAAAGGAAAAGGCAGTGCAGGCAGTGCTTGGATACCTTCAGAAAAAGGAAAAAGAAACTAACCTTCAGATTTTATACACACAAGGGTTAGAGGTCACGCTAAAGGTAGTAAAAGACCAAAAAACAAAGCTCGTGGTTTTGATAGGAGAGGGTATAGAGTTCGTAGTGGGTAAAAAGGATGGGGAGCTATCTTATGTTTACGTTCCAGAAGGTAGGGAGGATCTGCTGCATGCTGCAAAGGAAACTGGAGAAAGTTTAAGGAAAGCCAACCTTATAGTTAAGGCAAATAACGGTGCAGTTCTTTTGAGGGAAGGCTCGGAGGAAAGGCTGGAAGGAAGCCTTCTTTTGATTGCGGACCAAGAGGGACTAAAGGTAGGGGAAAAAACCTTAGAAGAGGGGCAAGTGCTCTTTGAAGCGGTTCAAAAGTCTTTAAAGGTCAAGTGGGAAAAAGATAAAAAGGTTTGGGAAGAGGAAAGAAGGGTGCGTTTTGTGCCAGAAAATTGGAAGAAGATTTACCTGCAGTGGATGGAAAATCTGAGGGACTGGTGCATATCCCGTCAGATATGGTGGGGACATCGCATACCCGTTTGGTATTGCAAAGATTGCGGACACGTAAACGTTTTTACAGACGACGACTTTGACCGAGTTTATGACAAACTTGTTTTCAACCTCCTTGCGGACGGAAAGATAAAGGAAGAATTTACACCGGAGGAGGTAGAAGCGGTTTTAAAGTCTCCATCCTTTGTCCATCCAGAGCTAACCGTGCTTGAATTTTACAAAAAGTTTGTCTTTCACAAATACCACGCTACTGATGTTTCTGCCCATTCCCTTAGGCTCTTCTTCACTCAAGACCTTAATCCTACCGCACTGCTAACGAACAGAAGAAGCAGATATAGGTATAACCCTCAAACGAAGAAGTTTAGGTTCGTGCTTTACTGTAAAAAGTGTGGATCGGAAAATCTTGAGTGGGAAACTGATGTTCTTGATACTTGGTTTTCCTCTGCCCTTTGGCCCTTTGGAGTCTTTGGCTATCCCGAAAACACGGAGGACCTAAAAAGCCTTTATCCAACTAACCTTCTAGTGACGGGCTTTGACATAATCTTCTTTTGGGTCGCCAGAATGATCATGATGGGGATGTTTTTCATGGAGGATATTCCCTTTGAGGATGTTTATATACACGCTTTGGTTAGGGACGAAAGAGGGCAGAAGATGTCAAAAACAAAAGGAAACGTAATAGACCCACTTGATATTATAGAAAAATACGGTGCGGATGCTCTAAGATTTACCTTAGCCATTCTTACCCAGCAGGGAAGGGATGTAAGGCTTTCGGAGAAAAGGTTTGAAGGGTATAAACACTTTGCCAATAAGCTTTGGAACGCAGGAAGGTTTATACTTCTAAACCTGGATGAAGACCTCCTTTCTAAGATGCCCTACATGGCACCGCCAAGGTGGGAAGACCTTTGGATCCTCACACTTTTGAATGAAACCGTTCAAAAGGTGAATAAAGCTCTTGAGGAATACGAGTTTTCTTTAGCCTGTCAGAACCTTTATGAGTTTATCTGGTCAGAGTTTTGCGACTGGTACATAGAGATGAGCAAGCTTAGGCTCTATGCAAAGGCTCAAAGCGAAGAGGAAAAGGACAGGATAGAGAAGGAAAGCATAACTGCTCAAGCCTTTCTTTTGATGGTGTTTGACAGGATCCTAAAGCTTCTTCATCCCTTCATGCCCTTCATAACCGAAGAACTCTACCATCATCTTCCCACCTCAAACAAAGAAAGCCTTTCCCTTGAGAGCTATCCCACCTACAATCCTCAGGAAGTGTATCCGGAAGCAAAAGAGAAGGTAGAAAGGCTAAAGCAGATAATCACTTCCATAAGGTCTCTTAGGAGTGACCTGAGGATAGAGCCTTCTAAAAAGATAAAGCTTTTCTATAGAGCAAACCGATCTTTGGAGTTGGTAAAAGCCTTTGAAGACTACATAAAGGCTCTGGCAAAGGTGGAGGAGCTTGTGGAAGTTTCCGACAGACCCTCCGGCTGTATAGCAGGTTTTTCAAAGGACTTTGAATTCTTCATACCAGTAGAGGGGAACGTGAACGTTCAGGAGCTTTTGCAGTCTTACAGCAAAAAACTAGCAGAGGCGGAAAAGTCCTTAGATACTTTCCAAAGAAGACTGGAAAACCGCCAATTCTTAGAAAGGGCACCAGAAGAAGAGGTGGAAAAAGTAAGACAAGCGGTCCTAGAGTTGTCCCAAGAAAAGGAAAAGATAAAGTCCCTTATAGAGCTTTTGGAAGAGGTGATGTCAGGCTCCCAGATCTCTGATTAGCTTTTCAATTCTTTCCCTCAGCTCGTTCCTTACTTTTCTGAAAAAGGCAAGCTTTTCTTCTTCTGAACCTTCGGCCTTTGCAGGGTCCGGAAGGCTCCAGTGCTCCATCTTTGCACCGGGCACAAAAGGACAATTTTCCGCTGCATCGTCGCAGAGGGTTATAACCAAGTCAAGCTCTCCGTAAGGTATGTCCTGTAAGGACTTAGTGTGTTGAGAAGAAATATCTATACCTATCTCAGCCATAACTTTTATTGCTAAAGGATTTACAGAGGAAGCGGGATTGGAACCTGCAGAGTAAATTTCTAAAGCCTTGTTGTATAGCTTAGCAAAATGTTTGGCAAAGCCTTCCGCCATCTGACTTCTGGCAGAATTTCCTGTGCATACAAAGCCTATTTTCATCTTAGCCTATTATAATACCACAAGATAAACTGTGCATAGAGCGAGCAAGGTGGCAAGTAATATGGGCAAGGTAAGAACAAAACCCACCTTTAAGTAGTATCCCCAGGATATGCTTATTCCTTTGTTTTCCAGCACATGAAGCCAAAGGAGGGTTGCAAGGGAGCCAATGGGAGTGAGTTTAGGTCCTATGTTTGTTCCCACTAAGTTTGCCAGTGCCAAAAACTGTGTGATCTTGTCCGGTAGGTTTGCACTGTCTATGGAGAGGTTCATTAACATTACAGTAGGAAGGTTGTTCATCGTAGCAGAAAGGACAGTGGATAGAACTCCTGTAATAAGTATAGCTTGCACATCGCCAAGTTGGTAGAACTCTCTTATGAGGTGCACCAAAAGACGAGTAAAGCCCACGTTGTTTAAAGAATAGACTACCACATACATACCGATTGAGAAGAAAACAATGTTCCACGGAGTGAGACGGGCTGTCTCTTCTATGGAAACTATGCGGTTTTTTAGGCTTGAAAAGGCAAGTGCAAGGGCACATAGACCCAAGATTACAGAAAAGGGAACGTAAACCTTTAAAAGCTCAAAAAGCAAAAAGCTAAGACCCATAAGAAGGATAACGAACCACCCAATGCGGAACACAAAACCATCCCTTATGGCATACTTGGCGGGTAAAGACTCTAAAACTTCCCGCTCGTACTTTCTGAGTAGGTCCTTTCTGTAGAACAAAAACAGCACCATTATGCTTGAGGCAACAGATACTAAGTTTGGGAAAAACATCAAAAGCGCATAGCTCCAAAAGTCTATACCAAAGAAGTGGGCGGTTATTATGTTGGTCAGGTTTGAAATAACAAGGGGCAGGCTTGAAGTATCTGCCACAAAACCACTGCCCATTATGTAGGGAAGCATGTATTTTTTTGAAAGGTTAAGGTACTTGATCTTTGAGTAGATGATGGGAGTAAGCATCAGAGATGCTCCATCGTTGGCAAAGATGGCTGATATGAAAGCGCCCAATAGCATCAAAAATACAAAAAGAAGAACACCGTTTCCTTTGGCATAGCCAATTGCCTTTAGGGCCATCCACTCAAACATCCCAGCCTTATCAAGGACTATGGAGATGAATATCAGAAAGACAAAAGCTAAAGTAGCGTCCCAGACGATGGATGTTATGCGCAGAACATCTTCAAAAGATACAAGACCAAAAAGTATGCAAAGAGAAGCGCCAATCCACGCAGACCAACCTATGCCAAGCCCCTTGGGTTTGAAGATGACCAAAAGGAGAGTCAACAAAAAGACAGAGGCTGCAAGCACTTTTTCCATAAGCAGCTAAAAAACGCATAAATTATAACATCGTATGGTCAGGTTAAAGGAAGAGGTCTATAGGCTTGAAACTTCTCTAAAGCCTGCGGGAGACCAGCCAAAGGCTATTGAGGAGCTTCTTGAAGGGCTAAGGCAGGGCGTAAAAGAGCAGGTGCTTTTGGGAGCTACTGGCACAGGAAAGACCTTTACCATAGCAAACGTAATTGCCAAGTACGGAAAGCCCACCCTTATAATAGCCCACAACAAAATCCTTGCAGCCCAGCTTTACAGAGAGTTGAAAGAGCTCTTTCCAAACAACGCAGTGGAGTACTTTATATCTTACTACGATTACTACCAACCGGAGGCTTACATACCTGAAAAAGACCTTTACATAGAAAAGGACGCATCCATAAACGAAATCTTGGAAAGATACAGACACTCCGCCACCATATCGGTTTTGGAAAGAAGGGATGTGATAGTTGTAGCTTCTGTTTCGTGCATATACGGTCTTGGTTCTCCCAGCGCATACTATTCTTTGAGAATACCCTTAGAGGTTGGTAAAAGAATCAGTCAGACAAAGCTTGCAAGAATGCTTGTAGAGATTGGCTACGAAAGGAACGACTATTCTATAAAGAGGGCTACCTTTTCCATAAAAGGTGGAGCTTTGGAGATCATACCTTCGGACTTAGAAGACCAGATAGTGAGGGTGGAGTTTTGGGACGACGAAATAGAAAGCATAACCCTCATAGATGCCTTTAACAGACACAAGATAAAGGGCCTTCAAAAGGTTGTTCTCTTTCCAGCATCCCACTACATAGCCCCAAAGGACACCATAGAGTCAGCCCTTGAGCAGATTGAGAGGGACCTGCACGAAAGAGTAAAGTGGTTTAAATCTCAAGGAAAAGAAGTAGAAGCCCAAAGACTTTATCAAAGAACCATGCACGACATTGAAATGATAAGGGAGCTTGGGCATTGCAAGGGCATAGAAAACTACTCAAGATACTTTGAAGGGAGAGCGCCGGGAGAGCCTCCCTATACCCTACTTGACTACTTTCCGGAAGACTTTTTGATAATAATAGACGAGTCCCATGTGACGATTCCTCAAATAAGGGCAATGTATAACGGAGACAGATCAAGGAAGGAAAAGTTAGTAGAATACGGCTGGAGACTTCCCTCTGCCCTGGACAACAGACCTTTGAAGTTTGAAGAGTTTTTGGAACGGATAAACCAAGTTATATACGTCTCTGCCACTCCTGGAGAGTGGGAGCTGGAAAGGAGTGCGGGAGTGGTGGTGGAACAGATAGTAAGACCTACGGGACTTTTGGACCCAGAGGTGGAGGTGCGTCCCACAAAGGGACAGCTGGAGAACTTGGTAAAGGAGATCCAAGAAAGGAAAAGAAGAAAAGAAAGAGCTTTGGTGCTTACCACTACCAAAAGGCTTGCGGAAGAAATCTCTGAATACCTTCACGAGAGAGACATAAAGGCAAAGTACATGCACTCAGACTTGGACGCCATAGAAAGGGCAAAGATAGTCAAAGAATTAAGGGAAGGAAGCATTGACGTTGTGGTTGGTGTAAACCTTCTCAGGGAAGGGCTTGACCTTCCCGAAGTTTCTCTTGTAGCCATATTGGATGCGGACAAGGAAGGTTTTTTAAGAAGTTACGCTTCTTTGATTCAGATGATCGGAAGGGCTGCAAGGAACATAAACGGAAAGGCTATACTTTACGCAGACCGCATAACCCCATCCATGCAAAGGGCTATTGAAGAAACAAACAGAAGGAGAGAGATCCAGGAAAAATACAACAAGGAGCATGGTATAATTCCAAGAAGCATAATAAAGCCCGTCAAAGAGCTTTTAGCAATAGAAGAACTTGACTATGTAAAACTGCCCTTGAGACTTCCAAAGGATGTAAAAACTGAAGAGGACTTGGTGGAAAAGATAAACAAACTGGAAAAGGAAATGTGGGAGTGCGCCAAGAGGTGGGAGTTTGAAAAGGCAGCAAAGCTCAGAGACGAGATCAAAAAACTCAGAGAGCTTTTGAACTTAGTATGACAAAGGGAGTTATTCTTCTTGCAGGAGGAGAAGGCAAAAGGCTTGGGTTTAAAAAGCAATACCTGAAGCTAAAAGAAAAGCCCCTTTACATGCACTCTTTGGAGAAAGTGATAGATCTTTTTGATAAGGTAATTCTCGTCCTTCCAGAGGAGGATATGGAAAAAGTAAAGGTTCCTGGTAAAGTTAAAAAGGTCTGCGGTGGGAAAGAAAGGCAGGATTCGGTGTTTGAAGGGCTTTTGAGTGCAGAGACAGACATAGTGGTCATACACGACTGTGCTCGTCCCTTTGCAAGCAAAGAGCTGTTTTTGAAAGTTTCAGACCTTGGCCAGTTTGAAGGTAAAATATGCGCCATTCCTGTCAGAGATACTCTAAAGCAGGTTTCGGAAGGTATAGTGATCAAAACGGTGGATAGAACCAACCTTTGGCACTCCCAAACGCCCCAAGGATTTTTGAGAAAAGTCCTTTTAGAATGCCACCTTAGAGCAAGGGCAGAGGGCTTTCACTCTACCGACGATGCCATGCTGTTGGAAAGATACGGCTATAAGGTAGGTGTAGTAATGGGAGAGATAACAAACATAAAAATAACCTATCCAGAGGATCTGGCGCTGGCAAGATTTTTAGAAGCTTTACTTTGAGCGTTTGCTAAAAAACCACCAAATTATCCCTGTGAATAGCCTCCTCTTTGTTTGTTTTTAAAATTCTCTTAACCTCCTCTCCTTTCTTCCCCAAAACCTTTTTTAATTCTTCGGAAGAGAAGTTTGTTTTTCCCTTTCCTGCGAGCAAGCTATCCTGCGTGTAAAGAACTACCACCTGCCCCCTGTGAAAACTGCCCTCTACCTTTTTTATGCCTGCAGGAAGAAGGCTTTTTCCGTCCTTTAGTGCTCTGTATGCCCCCTCGTCTATGTATATCACCCCCTTTGGCTCTTCCATCATAGCCAGCACCCTTTTACTTTGCTTTATGGGCTTTGAAGGTTTAAAGAAGGTTCCCATAGTTTTTCCTTCTTTTATATTTTCCAATGAATCCTCCTTTCCAGTTATGACCACGGGAATACCTAAGCTAACTGCAATCTTCGTGGCGGTGAGTTTGCTCAGCATTCCACCTGTGCCATAGGTAGAATTAACACCCTTTACCCACTTGAAAGCAGAATCTACATCCTCCACAACTGGCACTACTCTATCCTCTTCGTCCCTCAACCCTCCAGCCGTGGATAGGATCACCAGCATGTCTGCCTGTAGCATAAAAGCGGTATGCACCGCCAAAAAGTCGTTGTCCCCAAAAAGTAGCTCTTCTACCGCTACGGTGTCGTTCTCGTTTATTATGGGTACCGCACCCATTTCAAGAAGCTTCTCTAAGGCATTCTTTGCGTTGTCAAACTTAGTTTTTTCTCTAAACACGTCAGAGGTCAAAAGCACCTGAGCAGGCACCAACTTATAGTTTGAAAAGACCATGTCGTAAAGATGCATAAGATAAGCTTGGCCTATGCCTGCAATTGCCTGTTTTTCCACCAAGCTTTTTGGCCTTTCTTGCAAGTTTAGCTTTTTTAGACCACAAAGGACCGCACCAGAGGACACCAACACCACTTGATCTCCCAAAGCTTTTAAAGTCTTTATTTCCCTGCCCAACTTAGCTATAAGGTTTAGGTCTATGTCCCCCTCCTGCGTTTGTATTAGGTTAGAGCCTACTTTAACCACCAGCCTCATTTTTTATAGTCTTTGTCATCCTTATCCAGTAGTTGAACCTGTCCTTTTCTACAAAGCCCTGTTTTTTGTAAAACTCTATAGCCCATGCATTTTCATCTCCTACCCAAAGCTCTACGGTATCTAAGCCTCTTTCTTTGAAGTATTGGATAGCTCTTTCCAAAAGCTTTTTTCCTATACCTAAACCTCTGTATTCTGGCAACACCACCAACTCGTGTATGGCACCCACCACCTTACCTTCCCTCTTACTAAACCAGTTTCCATCGCTTGCTATGAAACCTACCTTTTTACCGTCCAAAACAGCCACAAATATGCCCGCTATGTCCCTTCTGAACAGCCAGTTAAGATAAGCTAAAACATCCTCTGGATGGGTGTAAGCATACTCTTCTAAACCCTTGTAGCCTTCCAAATACATCTTAGCTAATTCTTCTATGTCTTCAGTGCCTGCCTTTTCTATGTTTATCATAACTTTTAGAAGACTCTTTTTATCTTAGTACCACTGGGAAGATCTATTTTAAACAGATTGCTTGAGGCAGTGAAGTTTGTATTAACATCTAAAAGCTCTATCTCTGTAGTAGTTCCGTCCTTTTCTTCAACTCTTATAACCCTTGGTATTCCATCTTGATCCATCCTTACCAAAACCCTATGGAAAAAATCATCTTTGGTTTTTGGCTTTAATACCAAAAAACGCTTTCCCTCCTTTTCTATTTCTCCCACAAGGTCAAACACCTCACTTAGTGGCCTAGAGACTAAAAGGAGTGATTCAATCACAGCCGATTGGTTTCTGTCTATGCTGTCTATTATGGCGCTTTTTTCCGAAGGGGAGTATAGGACTATTTCCCTACCATCGGATACTATGATGGTCTTTTCTGGCTGTTCGTACTCAAGTCTAAACTTTCCCCCTTTTTGAGCGTAGAAAAATCCCTTAGAAATGTCCTGCTTTGAATACCAAGGATACCTAACCCTTTGGATGAAGGAAGCTTTTAAAACTCTTATCTCCTGAAGTTTCTTTTCTAACATCTCAAAACTCTGAGCAAAGGCTAAAAGAGGAATGGTAAGCAAAAGCAAAAGCTTCATGGTTTAATATTTTAATGTGAAGATTCTCAAAGCTAAAGAAATGGTCCTCGCAGACAAAGAGACAATAGAGGGGCTGGGCATACCCTCTTTGGTGCTTATGGAAAACGCAGCCTTGAGCGTGGCAAGAGTTATAAGAGAAAGATACCCAAAAGGTTCTAAAGTTCTGGTTCTTGTAGGTAAGGGAAACAACGGGGGGGACGGCTTAGCTTGCGCCAGACACCTTCTCCTTTGGGGCTATAAAGTGGATGTTTTCCTTGTTTTTGGACAGGTAAAAGGGGATGCGGAGCTTCAACTAAGGATTCTAAAAAGCTTAGGTTTAGAGCCTTTAAAGGAGCTTCAGCCCTTGGAAGATTACCATCTTATAGTGGATGCTATTTTTGGAACGGGCTTTGAACCTCCCGTAGAAGGACCAGCAAGACCTGTAATAGAAGCTTTAGAGAGAACAAAAACGCCCGTGCTTTCTGTAGATATACCTTCTGGGCTTTCTGCAGACAGCGGAAGAGTTTATACTCCAAGCGTTAAGGCGAGCATTACCCTTACCTTTCAGTTTCCAAAGGTTTGCCATCTTCTGCATCCTGCTTCAAAAAGGTGTGGGGAGCTATACGTGGCTCACATTGGTATTCCAGAGACCTTTGTGGAGCATGTAAAAAGGGAAGTAATTTTAAGGGTTGAGCCACCAAAGAGGGAGGTGGATATTCACAAAGGCAAAGCTGGACACGTGCTTTTGGTAGGCTCAAGCGTAGGCAAAACTGGGGCGATTATAATGAGCGCAAAGGCAAGCACGAGGGCTGGAGCAGGCTTGGTTAGCGTAGGCGTTCCAGAGGGTCTAAACCAAATATTTGAGACTTCCCTTATGGAGGAGATGAGTATTCCCTTACCAGGGAAGGAGTTCCTATCTCCTAAGGCTTGTGACCTTATACTTGCAGATCAGGACAGGTTCAGCGCGCTGGGAATTGGTATGGGCATGGGAAGGTATAAAGAAGGGCAGGAGTTTATAGTGGAGCTCCTAAAAAACTGGAAAAAGCCCCTTCTTTTGGATGCGGACGGCATAAACAACCTTGCGGACAGTGGAAAGGTTGAAGTTCTAAAGCAAAGGGAAGCTCCTACCGTACTCACACCCCATGTGGGAGAGTTTGAAAGGCTATCCGGTATCAAAAAGGAGGACATAATCTACAACCTTATGGACACCGCTTTGGATTTTGCGGTAAATTACAACTGCTATGTGGTTTTAAAGTCTTCAAGAACTGCCATAGCCTGTCCAGAAGGGAAGGTCTTTCTTTCCACCAGGGGCACACCCGCCATGGCAAAGGGGGGTGTAGGAGACGTGCTTTCTGGCATTTTGGCAGCTCTTTTGGGAAGAGGTTTTGAGGTTAGCTATGCCCTAAGGCTTGGAGTTTTTCTCCACGGTTTGGCTGGGGAAATAGCTGAAAAGTACAGGCACAGAGAGAGCGTTAGAGCTCTTGACTTGGTGGAATACTTACCGGAAGCCTACAGAATGCTGGAAAATGGTTCCTATAGTCTTCCTTTTGTTTATATTCATTAGTTCCTGCGTTCAGATAGAGATAAGGGAAAAAAGACCCACTGCTCCAAGATACACGCCTAAACCTCAGGAAGCTCCAGAGCCAAAGGAGCCACCAAAGGATCTTCCAAAAGAGAAGCCTGTAGTGGCTCCAATGCCAGTAAAGGGCACACCCTTAAAATCTGGAAGGGGATATTTCATAAATACCTCTTGCAATGAGTTCTTTAGGGCCTTAGAAAATGGGAAGGTTCTTTATGCAGAAGATGATCTAAAGGGCTATGGTCTTGTGGTTATGGTAGAGCAGGAAAATGGGTACATATCTGTGTATACAAGAGCGGGTAGTCTTTTTGTGAAAAAAGGGGAAAGAGTTAAAAAGTCTCAGGTTTTGGGAAAGGTTGGAAAACATAAAGAGAACTGCGGCATAGGTTTTGAGCTAAGGCTTCAGGATGGATCGCCCATAAGCTTTGAGTTTTCAAGATAATTTTCCTTAACAAACTTTATTGCCTCTTCTTTGGTTTTTACCAAGCCTTCCCACTGAGCTCTTTCTAAGGCTTTTTTAATTTCTCCTACCTTTGGCCCTGGGCCTATGTTAAGAAGTTGCATAATTTCATCTCCAGACAGCAAAGGTTTGGTAGGTATGCTTGTAAGGATCTTGCTTCTATACTCTGTCAGCTCATGGATTGTTTTTAAAAGCCAGCTTATTTGCTCTGGGTCGTCTCCACTTCCAAGGGCATCTGCAATTGCATGCAAGAAAAGCCACGGGGCTACATCTTGACAGTCTTTCCAGAATTTAGCCTTTCCTCTATCTGTAAGCTCTCCTTTTCTTAGAGATTCTCTCAGGTAAAAGGGTCTTAGGTGGTGTTCTACGATTGAGCATACAAACTTGATAGCATCCTCTCCAAGCTTTAGTTTATTTCCTATATCCTTTGCTATTTGGGCACCAAGCTTGTCGTGGTTGTAAAAGGTCACCTTTCCTTCTCTTATCTCAAAGGTGTGGGGTTTGGCTATGTCATGAAGCAGGGCGGATATTTTCAAAAGCTCCAGGTCCGAAAACTCACCTAAAAATTCTTTCTTTCCTAAGCTTTGCAAGAGTTCTTTAGCCAAATACCTTTCTCTTTCTTCTACCACCTGGTCTACAAACTCCATAACCTTTAGCATATGTTCCTTGAGCGAATACTTGTGATGGTTTCCTTGATTTTCTATTTCTTTCCATCTTTCTATCTCTGGTATTATCTGCTGAAGCACGTTGTATTCATAGAGCATTCTTATTATCTTTCCACTGTTTTTGTTTCTAAAGACCTTCAAAAGCTCTAAGGTTACCCTTTCTATAGGCGCACGCTTTATTAGGTGAGCTTTCTTCTTTACAAACTCCAGGAAGTCTCCAGAAAGCTCTAAATCCTTTTCCACGCTCAGCCTAAAACCACGGAGGATCCTAACTGGGTCTTCTTCTAAGTTCTTTAAAGACACGGGCCTTAGAATGCCACTTTCTAAGTCTTCCATGCCGTGGGCTGGGTCGTAGATTATGGTTTGCTTTGCACCTATACTTAGCACGTCATCTATGCTTACAGCCATGGCGTTAGCGGTAAAATCCCGAGAAAGCAGGTCTTCTATCAAAGCTCTTTCTATGTCCTTTCCCTTTATTTGAGCAAAGTCAAAGCGGTATTTATACGGTGGGATTTTTAGTATTACAGTAGCTATGGTAGGTCTTCTGAGAAGTCCCTTCTTTTCAAATTCAAAATAAGAGCCTCCTACAAGCTTTGCAAAACGCTTGCCAACATCAAGAGGATCACAAGTCAAAAGTATATCCACGTCTATTTTGTAACCTACTGGTTCTCCAAGGATACGATCTCTGACCCAGCCACCGACTATAAAACAGTAGCAATCCTTTGGCAAGACCTTTGCAATATCATCAAGGTAAGATAGGTAAAAGTTTAGACCATGGGCGGTGTGCTTTGCTCCCTTCTGAAATAGAAGACTTTCCATAGAATTAGAAAATATATTTTTAGCCCCCGAAAGGGGGCACTAGAGTTAGTAAAGAACTCTTACGTTTTTAGCTCTGGGACCTTTGGCGTCTTGCTCAATTTCAAACTCTACCTTTTGACCCTCCTGGAGGGTTTTAAAACCTCTTTGCTGTATAGCGGAAAAATGTACAAATACATCCCCTTGATTGTCATCACGGGTTATAAAGCCATAACCCTTATCCTTGCTAAACCACTTTACTGTGCCTCTTAACTTCATGGTGCTACAAACCTCCTTAAAAACTTTACTAGAGCGGAACTACAGAAGGTTAGGCGCCCTCCCTTCTATAGAACAACTCTCTTTAAAATTATATTCCAAATTTTAGAAATTGCAAATTTATTTAGTTCGGATAAATTAACCTTTTAGGAGTAACACCTTGCTAGAGCTAAACATAAATGGAAGGACTTACAGGCTAAAGGTAAATAAAGAAAATACTCTGCTTTGGGTTTTGAGGGAAAACCTTGGGCTAACTGGCGCAAAGTATGGATGTGGTAAGGGTATATGCGGTGCATGCACCGTACTCTTGGACGGCAATCCTATTAGGTCCTGCATTACAAAAGTAGGCTCTGTTTTAGGAAAGAGAATAACCACTATAGAAGGCATACCGTCGGACCATCCCATTAAAAGGGCTTGGGTGGAGCTAAACGTTCCACAGTGTGGATACTGCCAACCTGGGCAGATAGTGGAGGCTTACGCTCTTTTAAGCAAAAATCCGAAGGCAAGCAGGCAGGAGATAGTGTCTGTAATGTCATCCCATCTTTGCAGGTGCGGAACATACGCGCGCATAATCAGAGCGATTGAAAGAGCTCAAAGGCTAATGGGAGTGAAAGCATGATCAGCAGAAGGGAGCTTTTGGCTTTAAGCGGGATGAGTCTCGGCATTTTCTTAACGCCTAAGGGCTTTTCTGTAGGAAAGATATTTGAAAACAACAACCTAAAGCCTGCGCTTTGGGCAAGTATAACCAGGGACAACTATCTGATCCTATTGGTTAATAAATCGGAAATGGGACAGGGTGTTTATACGGGCTTGGCCATGCTGGTGGCAGAGGAGCTGGACTTTCCTTGGGACAGGGTTAGGGTCCGGTCTGCTCCCGCTGGTGATGCTTACAAAGATCAAAAGATGGGAACTCAACTTACAGGTGGAAGCACGAGCATAAGGCACATGCACGAATTTTTGAGAGTTCTGGGTGCTTCCATGAAAGAGATGCTAATTCAAAGCGCTATGGACGAGTTTAGGCTAAGAAGGGAGCAGGTAAAAGCTCAGGGTGGATACGTAAGGTTTGACGGAAGGGCTGTGCCTTACGGAGAGCTTTGGGAAAAGGCGGTTAGACTTCCTGTCCCAACAAAACCAAAGCTCAAAGAGCCTTCGGAGTTTATATACCTTGGGAAAAACCTGCCGCGCGTAGATGCTCAAGAAAAGGTAGATGGCAAAGCTATTTTTGGCATGGACGTAAGAATGGACGGTATGGTCTATGCGATGGTAGAGCGTGCTCCCTTTGGCTCTAAGCCACTTTCTTTTGATGCAAGTGAGGCTAAAAAGGTTGATGGTATTCTGGACGTTTTTCCGATTTCCACGGGCATTGCCCTTTGTGGTGCTTCGGTGGATGCTCTTTTAGAAGCCAGGAGAAAACTAAGGGTCTCTTGGAGCAAAAGCTCCATAGAAGGTCTGGACGACAGTAACCTTGAAAAGCTATTCTTTGAAGCACTAAGAAGGGATGGTAGGGTGGTTGAAAGGAGAGGAAACATCAACGAAGAGTGGCAAAGAGCTACAAAGAAACTGTCCACCACTTACCTTTTGCCCTACCTATACCATGCTACGCTGGAACCTATGTGCTGTGTGGCAGACGTAAAGAAAGACTCCTGCAAGGTGTTTGCTCCCATCCAAGCCCAAACTCAAGCTCTGAAGGTAGTAAAGGATATTACAGGACTTGCAGAAGATCGTATAGAAATAATCACCACTTACTTGGGGGGAGGATTTGGAAGGAAGGCCCACGTGGGCTTTGTGGCAGAAGCAGTGGAGATATCAAAAAAAACAGGAAAACCAGTTAAGCTCATATACACCCGCGAGGATGACGTGCTTTCTGGATACTACAGACCTATGAGCGCAGCTCTCGTTAGAGGAACATTGGACGAAAGGGGTAGGGTATCTTCCCTTTACTTTAAAGTAGCTGTCTCTTCTGGTATTGATTGGGCTTCTACCCAAGGATTGGAAGACATGCCCTATCAGGTGCCCAGTCTTTATGTAGAAACCATAAGTGTAAACCTTCCCATACCAGTTTGGTTCTGGAGGTCTGTAGGCCACAGCCATAATGCGTTCATCTTGGAAACCTTTCTGGACAGACTGGCAAAGCTGGGAAACAGGGACCCGCTGGATCTGAGGCTTGAGCTTCTCAAAAACAATCCAAGAGCAAGAAAAGTGCTTGAGATAACCGCTGAAAAGATAGGCTGGGGCAAAAGGCAAAACGTAGGTTTGGCTTATCACTTTTCCTTTGGAAGTCATGTGGCCCAAGGTGTGGAAGTTATTTTTGAGAAAGGAGAAGTCAAAGTTGTTAAAGTCGTCTGCACGGTGGATATAGGTCCAACGGTGATCCATCCAGACCTTGTGGTTTCTCAAATGGAGAGTGGTATAATCATGGGGCTAAGTACGTTCCTTGGAGAAAGGGTCAGTTTTTCTAACGGCAAACCAACCACTCTAAACTTTGACAGTTATCCCATCCTTACTATGGACAAAGTGCCAGAGATAGAGGTCTACATAGTCAAAGGTGAAGGAAAGATGGGAGGTGTGGGCGAGCCAGGAGTGCCACCTATAGCTCCTGCAGTAGCCAACGCTCTCCTTTGGGGCTATGAATTGGAAATAAACAGGCTTCCCATGTCGCTTTATAAATAGAATTTATCAATTCATAACCACTTCTTAATTGCTTTCTTAATTCCCTTGATTAAAATCTGCAAATCATACCAAAGGGAGGTGTTATTATGAAGAAAAAGGCCCTTTTAGTGGTGGCCCTTTTAGGGTTTTCTGGCTCATCCCTCGCTACCAACGGGGACAACCTTATAGGCGTCTCTCCCGCCTCAAGAGGTATGGGTGGTATAGGTGTGGGTATGCCCGTAGGTCCCACCGATACCATCTTTAGAAACCCAGCATGGATGAGCTATTACAAAGGCTTTAACCTAAGCTTTGGCGGAATTTTATTTATACCAAAGGTAAAGGCAAAGTTTAATGTCACGTCAGCCACCAGCGAAGCGGACTTTTTCGTAGTTCCAGAGGTTGGGATAGTTCATAAAATAAACGACAAGCTACATTTTGGAATAGGAGCCTTTGGTGTTTCTGGTATGGGTGTGGATTATAGAAACAAAGACCCACTCCTTGCTAACATGCACACCACCTTTCAGTTCATGAGAGTGATCCCAGCCCTCTCTTACAAAATAAACGACGCTATATCTGTATCTGGTGCACTGCATCTGGCTTATGGATCCTTGGATATGGGAGCTATTATGTGCCGCCAAGGCGGCCAAGTTTGTTGGAACGCGGGAGGTGGCCAATCTCAAACCTACGGCATAGGTGCTCAGATAGGCTTAGCTTATAACATGGGAGATTTTGTTTATGCAGGTTTAACCTACCAAAGTCCAGTGGCTATGACCTATAAAAGGGTTTTTGATAGTAACGGGGATAACACCTTTGAAGACTTAAAACTCACTCAACCCCAAGAGCTTGCCTTTGGTTTGGGTGTAAAACCTATGGAAAACTTTAAGGTAGGTATGGACATAAGATGGATAAACTGGGGAGATGCAAAGGGATACAAACACTTTCAGTGGAAGGATCAGTGGGTCATAGGTTTAGGTGGTGAGTTTAAACCAATCCAAAACCTTGCCCTCAGGGCTGGTTATAATTACGGAAAGTCTCCTATAAGAGGTGGGGCTAAAAATCCACAGAACAGCAACAATATACCCAACTTAGCCGAACCTTTCAGTGATTTTTATATAGCCTTCTTCAACCTTGTGGGCTTTCCGGCCATTACAGAACATCACATCACCCTTGGCCTTGGTTACGAGTTTACAAAGAACTTCAGCGTAGACCTTGCGTACAAGCATGCCTTTAATAAGAAGGTGAGGGCTACGGATAACGCGGGCCAAGGTTTTGAAGTCGAGGCCCAAAACTCCCAAAACGCCATATCTATTGGTTTGAACTGGAAGTTCTAAACCATACCTGCCCCCACTTGGGGGCATATATTTAACCTCTATGCCAAATCTCAAGCAAGACCTAAAGCAGCTTTACGAGAGAGATTTTCTTCTTTGGGTGGAGGAGAACTTAAGGCTTATCAAAGAAAAAAACTACGAGGAAGTAGATTGGGGAAATCTTCTTGAAGAAATAGAAGATATGGGAAGAAGACACTTGGATAGCGCGGTAAGCTACATGGCTGTAATAATGGAACACCTTTATAAGCTAGAACAATTCAAAGCTGACGAAAAAATGGGGAAAGGTTGGGTAAAAAGCGTGTTGAACTCAAGAGATAGGTTAGAGCTTATGTTAAAGAGAGAGCCTTCACTCAGAAGGAAGTTAGAGGAAAATCTTAGTTGGGCTTGGGAAGAAGCTTTGTTGAACCTTGTGGCATGGTTCAGAGACAATGAAGATTTGGCAGAGAAGTTTTTTGGAAAACTACCATCAAAAGAAGACTTTCCTTCCGAGTGCCCGTATAGCTTTGAGGACGTGCTAAGCTACGAACCTTGGGGAAGGTCCAATGATTAAGCAGGATCTAAAACAACTTTATGAGAAGGACTTTATTTTGTGGATTGAAGAGAACCTAAGGCTTATCAAAGAAGGAAACTACGAAGAAGTGGATTGGGAGAATTTGCTTGAGGAGATAGAGGATATGGGAAGGAGGCACTTAGAGAGTGCTGTAAGCTACGCTGCAGTCGTACTGGAGCACCTTTACAAGCTTGAACACTTCAAAGTTGATGAAAAAACGGGAAAGGGCTGGATTAAAAGCATCCTAAATGCAAGGGATGAGTTGGAGCTTCTTTTTGAGAATATGCCTTCGGTAAAGGGAAAAGTGGAAACAAAGATAGACCAAGCTTGGAAAGTAGCGGTGAAAAATTTAATAAAGTGGTTCAGAGACAACGAAGAGTTGGCAGAGAAGTTTTTCGGAAAATTACCATCAAAAGAAAACTTTCCTTTGGAGTGTCCATACAGCTTTGAAGATTTGCTAAGCTACGAACCTTGGAAGCACTCCTTATAATATCTTTTTCATGGACTACAAAGATACTTTGAACCTTCCAAGAACAGACTTTCCTATGAAAGCGGACCTTCCCAAAAGGGAGCCTGAGATCCTAAGAAAGTGGGAAGGTCTTTACAAAAAAGTGCAGGAGCTAAGAAAGAGTGCAGAGCTTTTTGTTCTTCACGATGGACCACCCTATGCCAACGGACACATACACATAGGACACGCTTTAAACAAAATCCTGAAGGATGTAATAGTAAAATACAAGCTTTTAAGAGGCTACAGAGTGGATTATGTGCCGGGGTGGGACTGCCACGGCCTTCCTATAGAACAACAGGTAGAGAAAGAGCTAAAGAGCAAAAAGCTAAGAAAGGAAGATATGTCAAAGGTAGAGTTCAGAAGGCTTTGCAGGGATTATGCCCAAAGGTTTGTTCAGGTGCAAAGGGAGGAGTTTATAAGGCTTGGAGTGCTGGGAGATTGGGACAATGCCTACCTTACCATGGATCCAAAGTACCAGGCGCAGGAGATAAGGGAGCTCGGAAGGATATTTGAAAGGGGATTGGTCGTCAGGAGCAAAAAGCCAGTTTATTGGTGTATTTACGATAAAACTGCGGAAGCAGAGGCAGAAGTAGAGTATCACGAAAAGGAAAGCCCAAGCATATACGTAAAATTCCCGCTCAAAGACTTTGAAAAAACCTATCTTCTCATCTGGACTACCACTCCCTGGACCTTGCCCGCAAACTTGGGTGTTATGGTAGGTGAAGAGTTTGAGTATGTGTTTTTCAAAAGTGGAGATGAAACTTACATACTTGCAAAAGCACTGCTTGAAGAAATAAAGAAAAAGATAAAGTTAGAAGGAGAAGTTGTAAAGCAAGTTTTAGGTAAAGAATTGGTAGGTTTGGAGTATTACACGCCTTATGGGGGAAAGGTGGGAAAGGTTTATCCGTCTGAATTTGTAGAGCTTTCCACAGGCACCGGACTTGTGCATATGGCACCTGGACACGGTAGAGAGGACTACATAGTAGGTCTTAGATACGGACTTGAGCCCTATGCTCCGGTGGATGACGAAGGAAGATTTACAGAAGAGGTGGAAGAGTTTTTAAGGGGGTTGAGGGTTTTTGAAGCAAACCCACTGATAGTGGAAGATCTAAGGTCAAGGGGCTTGCTCCTTCATCAGGAAACCTACAGGCACTCTTATCCTCACTGTTGGAGGTGTAAAAATCCCGTCATCTTTAGAGCAACTCCCCAGTGGTTTATATCTATGAAAGGACTAAGGGAGATTGCTCTGAAGGAAATAGACAAAGTAAAGTGGATACCTTCCTCAGGATACAACAGGATAAGGTCTATGGTGGAAAACAGGCCAGACTGGTGTATATCCCGCCAAAGATACTGGGGAGTTCCTATAACTGTTTTTTACTGCAAAAACTGTGGGCATGTGGTGGCAGAAAAAGAAATATTTGAAAGGATGGCCAAGATTATAGAAGAAAGCCCAGATGGTGCAGACATTTGGTTTAAACTAAGCGAAAAAGAGCTATTACCGGAAGATTACGCGTGTCCCAAGTGTGGTTCCAAAGAATTTAAAAAAGAAGAGGACATCCTTGATGTTTGGTTTGACTCTGGCTCATCTCACGCCTCTGTTTTAAGAAGCAGAGGCATAGAAAAGGCAGACCTGTATTTAGAAGGCTCAGACCAACACAGAGGATGGTTTCAAGCATCTTTGCTTGAATCCTGCGCATCTTACGGACAAGCTCCATACAAGGGAGTATTAACCCACGGCTTTACGGTGGACGAGCAGGGAAGGAAGATGTCCAAGTCCCTTGGAAACGTGGTTTCTCCTCAGGAAATCATAAAAGATTACGGAGCAGATATATTAAGGCTTTGGGTTGTGTCAGAAGACTACTCAGAGGACCTAAGACTCAGCAAGGGCATAATTCAAAGGCTGGCAGAAGACTACAAGAAGATCAGAAACACTCTTAGGTTCTTTTTAGGAAACCTTTATGACTTTGAACCTTCAAACGCAGTCCCTTACAAAGACCTTCACCACCTTGACAGGTGGATGCTCTCCTACCTTCAGGACGTGATAGAGCAGAGCTTAGAACACTACGAAAATTACGCCTTCCACAGAATCTTTCATCTGATAAAGAACTTCTGCGCAGTGGAGCTTTCATCCTTTTATCTGGATGTGCTAAAGGACAGGCTCTACATCTACGCTCCAAACTCTTGGGAAAGAAGGTCTGCCCAAACCGTCCTCTTTGAACTCGCCAAAGCTATAACTCTTATCATCTCTCCTTTCCTTAGCTTTACCGCAGAGGAAGTATGGCAACACCTAAGAAAGATAGACCAATCCCTTCCAGAAAGCGTCTTTTTAGCCCTTTTGCCCACTCCAAAAGAAGAGCTAAAGGACCAAAAGCTTTTAAAGGACTATCAACTCATCCTAAAGCTCAGGGACGACGTAATGTCCGCAGTAGAGCTCTGCAGAAAGGAAAAGGAAGTAAATCATACTTATGAAGCTCACGTGTTTTTGTGGGGCAATGAAGAGGTTTTAAAGACCTTAAGGGAATACGAGCAAGACCTAAAGTATATTTTTACTGTTAGCAGGGTCTCCTTTGAAGAGGGTGGAAAGCACAGAGTAGTCTCCGAAAACTTTCTGGGTCTTTGGGTTGGTGCAAGGCAAGTAGAGGGCAGAAAGTGTCCCAGATGCTGGCTGTATTACACAGAAGAGGAATTTGATGGAGAAGTTTGCAAGCGCTGCAGCGCAGTCTTGGCGGAAATAGGAGCATGAAGGATGATCTATTATCAAAGATGCTACTTCTTCAAGAACATGAAGAGGAGATAATAAAAAGAGAGAAGTTTTTAGAAAGGGTCAGCCAAAGGCTGAGAGAAATACAGGCTAACATAGACCAAATACTGGAGGAGCAGGCAACCATCATAGCAGAAATAAACAATCTGATAGACCAGATGAGAGAAGAAGAGCTAAAAGTAAGGTCGTGCAGAGAGAATTTAAGAAAATGGGAAGAGAGAGCTAAAGTGGTTAAGAAGGCTGAAGAATACAAGGCTCTTTTGAGGGAAAGAGCCAAGAACGAAGATTGTATAATCAAAGGAGAACAAAGACTCAGGGAGCTAAAGGGTTTGAAGCGTAAGTTGGAAAGTGCCTTGCAGGACAGCACCAAAAGGCAAAAGCTCAAGAGGTTGGAAGAAGAAAAAGAGGAGCTCCTTAGAGAAAGGCAAGAGGTAGAGCAGGATCTTCTAAAACAAAGATATAAACTTGAGTCTTTAAAAGAAAATCTTGGAGAGTGGATAGCTCAAGAGTACGAGAAGCTTAAAAAAGAAATGGGTTTTCCTCCTCTTGTAAAAGCGGATAAGGGGGTATGCACTAACTGTGGGACCAAGCTTCCAACCTTGCTTTACTCCAAACTATCAAAAGGTGAAAGTATAAGGTGTCCAACCTGTGGTAAAGTTCTATATCACTAACCTATTTAAATCCCTTGACTTGGTGGTTATACTCTCTCTTCTTTTTATATCTTCCATTGGGCTTTTGGGAGTTTATAGTGCTACCTACTCAAAGGATACCTCTTTGCTGTTTTTCAAGCAAGCCCTATACATACTCTTTGGATGGGTTTTGATTCTACTTTTCTCAAGGTTGAATTTTAGGGTTTTATTGGAATATGCACCCGTAGTTTATGGAATTAATCTTCTGCTTCTTGTCCTTGTTCCCTTTGTCGGGAAAACAGTCTACGGTGCCAAAAGGTGGATAGACCTTGGTCCCATAAGCATACAGCCCTCTGAGTTTATGAAGTTTTCTCTTCTTTTTTTAAGTGTTTATGCTCTGAGCAGGATAGAAAAACTTTGGAGTAAGGAGTTTCTTATGCTTTCCTTAGCCTTTGCCATTCCATCGGTCATTGTTTTAAAACAACCGGATTTAGGGACCACCATAACTTACTTTATTATCTATGCCTCTGCTCTTTTCTTCTGGGGGCTAAAAATAAGATACTACATTTTAGCCTTCGTTGGGTTAATCATCTCCTCTCCTCTTCTTTGGACCGTTCTAAAGGACTATCAAAAAGAAAGAATTCTTGCAGTTTTTGATCCATACCGAGACTATGCGGGTAGTGGCTATCAGCTAATCCAGTCCGTTATAGCCGTTGGTTCGGGTGGTATTTTTGGAAAAGGTTTTATGAAGGGAACTCAAGCCCGTCTGCTTTTTCTTCCAGAAAAACACACTGACTTTATATTTTCCGTTATAGCGGAGGAGATGGGCTTTTTGGTTGGCTTTTTGCTCATAAGCGCCTTTTTCCTTATAATTTGGAGAGCCTTTAGCTATACTAAAAGGGCAGACATAAAAGAAGAGGTTCTGTTTTTGGGGACCTTCTGTTCTTTGCTTGCCTTCCAGGTTTTCGTAAATTTTGCTATGACCATGGGACTGATGCCGATTGTAGGAATGCCCTTGCCCTTTGTTAGCTACGGGGGAAGCGCAGTTTTAACCTTTAGTTTATTGTTTGGAATAAGTTTATCAATAATAAGGGAAATCAGGAACAAGCCCATAAACTTTTCCAATGGTTGAAGGACTATACTTTCACATACCTTTTTGTAGTAGCAAATGCCCATACTGTGATTTTGTCTCTTTCGTAAGCGACCCATCGGAAGAATACTTAGAGCTTCTAAAGCTGGAGCTAAATCTTTACCAAGAGCTGGATTTTAACCTAAAGACCATTTACTTTGGTGGTGGCACACCTTCTTTGGTACCCACAAAACTTTGGAAGAAGTTTTTTAGATCCTTGGACTTAAAAGGTGTCCAAGAGATAACCATAGAGTGCAACCCGGAGGATTACGAAGAGAAAGACTTTCAGGAGCTTTTAAGTTTAGGAGTAAATCGCCTAAGCTTTGGAGTTCAAAGCTTTTTGGAGAAAAACCTGAAGTTTTTGGGAAGGAAGCACTCGCCAAAAAGGAGCCTTCAGGTTATTGAGCAAACCCACCGTTCAGGCTTTAAAAACATAAGCATAGACATAATTTACGGTCTCCCCAATCAAAGCCTAAAAGACCTAAAGGAAGAGATAAACATAATTAAAGACCTGCCTATAACCCATCTTTCTGCCTACCTTCTAACTCCATACGAGGATACTCTCTTTGGTGAGCTTTGGAAAAAGGGAAACTTAGAACTTCCTTCCGATGAGAAAGTGGAGGAGATGTTTCTTTACCTTTCGGAGGAGCTTAACTCTATGGGCTTTGACCATTACGAGATAAGCAACTTTGCAAAGGAGGGTTATGAATGCAAGCACAACTTACTTTACTGGACCCACAGAGAATTTTTGGGACTTGGAGTTTCCGCTTGGAGCTTTGTAAATAAAAGAAGGTTTGGAAACTACCGAAACATACAAGCTTACAAAAAGGCAGTTCTAAAGGGCATAAGACCTGTGGAAAGGGAAGAAGTCCTGGAAGGAGAAGATCTCATAAAAGACTATCTTTTTGTCGCTCTGAGGACAAAGTATGGAATTTCAAAGCAAATGTTGAAGTTTATTCCAGAAAGCTTGAGAGAATTTTTCGTAGAGGAGGGGAAAAGGTTGAGACTTTCAAAGAAAGGTTGGCTTTTAATGAACGAGATCTGGTGGGGTCTTACAAAACAGCTTTCAACCTTTCCCCACCAAACCAATGGAGATATAATTTTTAAGCTATGATATGCTTGACTCATTTAGAGCTCTGTCCGCACTGTAAGAGAATAGCCCTGAAGGTTTGCGAGTATGACGAGCCCTATCCGAGGGTAGAGGCGGAGTGTCAATGCTGTGGCTATAAGGTTAAAGACAAACCCATGGCCTTAGGCAAAGAAGACTTCAAAGCTATTTTGGATAAACTCGGTAGTAAAATGGTAGGAAACCGTTGTATAGACGACAGGTGCGGTTCAAGCAGAGTTATAAAACTTCTGAGTGAAGGAAGTTATGCGGAGTTTAGGTGTTTGGACTGCGGTGCGGAGTGGAACAGTGATGAGCTAAAGAGGGCAATACAGAGGATAAAAAACGTTCAAAATGCGATAAAAAACGGCAATAGGTTGTTAGATGTTCTAAAAGCTGGTGAAGGAGAGTGTCCTCTGTGTGGATGGGATATAGGGCACCTTCACTCTGGTTATGCTGTGGTGGTTGAGTGCTTCGTGTGTGGATATCACAACGTGGTAGAGGAGCATATACCTGAAGTGGATTTAATGACTCTGAATTGTCCTGAATACGAACAGTCGGAGGAGCCCGGTTGAAAACTCTTTTTCGGGAGTTTTTTAGGTATGGTGAGTGGAAAGAACGCTTTTTAAGGGAATACGAAAATATAGAATCTAAGGTTCGCTATTTACGGGAAAGTGAGATAAACAAACTTTATCCAGAAATAGATGAACGGTCTTTAAAAGCTTTGGCGTGCATGCACGTAGGGGGATACGAAAAGAGGCTGGAAGATCAAGATGTGCTCTTTTGGACAAACTGGGCTTTTTTTAAAACATACAGAACCTTTGGAGGTCTGTCCCAGCTTTCCGAGAAAGAGCTTTGCTTTCTGTTTTACTCGTTGGGCAAGATTTTTGTTCCCCTTTTGCTTCACGAAAAGGGAGTAAAGTCGGAAAGTTTTAAGGCGCTTAGTCCAGAAGAGCAAGAAAAAGCAGTTGCTGACGTGTTAGACACTGTATGGGAAAACCACTTTATAAGGATTCTTCAAATATTACCCTCTCTGTTGAATGAAACCTCTGCATAAAAGCCTCCTTTCTCTGGTATAACCTTTATTTCCCAACCGTGCATTTGAAAAATGTGTTTGACCACCGCAAGGCCTAAACCCATACCTTGTGGGTTGGAAGAATGGAAAGGTAAGAATATACCCTCCTCTTGTCCCTTTTCCAATCCCCTTCCGTCATCCTCATAAGCAAATCCCTTTTCCGTTATAAACACCCTTACTTTCTTTGCCCCCCACTCCAAGCTGTTGTTAAAAAGATTAAAAAAGCACTCCTTTATCATGCTTTTGTCTGCTTTAACGAGGCGGCTTCCGATTACTTGAATTTCCAAGTTTGGATACAGTCTCCCCATGTCCCTTATCAGCTCTGCCAGATCAAAGGTCTCTATCTTTATCTCTTTGTGGTAAGAAAGGTCCCTAAAGTAATTTACCGCAGACTTTATCCTTTCTATCTCCTCAAGTAGCATTTGGCAAACCCTTACAACCTCATCCTGAGTTAATTTTCCTTTTTGAGCCAAAAGAATCAGCCTTTCTAGGTTAAGTCCTATAGGTGTTAGTGGATTTTTTATTTCATGAGCCAGCCTTTTTACTGCGTCCTGCCACGTTCTAAACCTCTCTGCCATGATTACGGGCCTTAAGTCTTCGTATATGTGCATACTGCCGTAGGGAGTTTCAAGCTGAGTGTGGTTTATCTCAGGACCCTCTTTTTCCATCTGACGGTAGGCTTTATTTTCCAAAACTTCCCCCTCTTTGCTTACAAACCTTATACCTACTGGCAAGCTCTCTATCAAGTTTTTCAGAAATTCCTTCTCCTTCTCCAATCGCTCATAAAAAGCCTTTAGCTCGTCCTTCATAGAAGAAAGGGACTGGGCTAATTGGGATATCTCATCCCCCGTGTTTGGAACCTTTAAGTTTACGTCAAACCTACCCTTTGCTATCTCCTTTGTTTTTGAAGACAGTTCCTCCAGAGGTATGCTTATGTACCTTGCTACGAGGTTGCCAAACCAGAAGGATGCAAGCAAAGCAACAAAAGACAGAAGTACAAGAAAATACAGGTATATCCCCGCTATCACATCCCTAGACTTTACAAGATTTCTAAGGTCCCTTGAAACCCCATATAAGGAATTTAAGCCTTTCTCCAAAGCCCTATCTTTAACAAGCTCTATCCTGTATTCTCCCACGCAAATAACAAAAAGATCTGCAGTCTCCTGCTCTATGCACCCTTCTGTTTTTGACACGGTTTTTATGTGTTTTAAAGTTTTTGAATAATCCTCTGGATTTTCTCCCCTTTCTAAGACGGAGCTAAAAAAAGTCCTGTAGATTTCTACTATTTCCCTTTCCTGATTTTCAATGCTCTGTTTTAGGTTTTCCGTTCTATTTGCCACATCCTTAAGCTGGGAGCTTAAAAAAGTCTTTGTGGATTGAAGAAGCACCACAGAGGATGCCAAGTTCAGAAAAAGTATGGGCAAAAACATGTATAGGAAAAGAATATTGGATAGCCTTTTTCTTAGCTTTCCTTTCTGAGTCTGAAGGTACGTTTTTATAAACTTTCTGAAAAATAGGAAAAAAACCAATATGAGAATTAGCAGGTCTAAGTTTATTATCAGAAGTATTAGAGGAAAGCCCACCGTCCAGATCTTGCGCAGGTTGTCCAAAAAGGCTATGTTTATACCGATGAAAAAAACGATGAACAGAAAAAAAGGAAGGAAAAGCTTGAGCTTGTCCATCAAGAGTAGATGGCTATTACATTGTAAAAGGTATCCCTCTCCACCGGTATTTTACCCGCATCTTTGATCAGTTTTATGAGCTTTTCTTTGCTCTGTTTGTAAGGACTTTGGGTACCAGCAGCATGGACTATTTTCTCCTCTTCTATAGTTCCATCCACATCGTCTGCCCCCATGTTCAGAGCTATCTGGGTTACTCTTTCTCCCAAGGTTATCCAATAGGCCTTTATGTGAGGGAAGTTGTCTAAAAATAGCCTGGATATGGCTATGGTTTTTAGGTCATCCACTGATGAGGTGCGCTTTCCTCCGAGCCTTGTGCCTTCAGGCCAGTAAGCCAATGGAATGAAGACCTGAAAGCCCCCCGTTTCGTCCTGAAGCTCCCTAAGCTTTAGCATGTGCTCCACCCTCTCCTCGTAGGTTTCTACATGACCGTAGAGCATGGTGGCGTTGGATGGTATTCCAAGCTTGTGGGCTGTCCTGTGAATTTCCAAGTATTCCTCCGCATTGGCTTTGTATGGAGCTATTATCTTTCTTACCCTTTCGGAGAAGATCTCCGCACCTCCGCCAGGAATGGCAGAAAGCCCAGCTTCCTTTAGCTCAAGGAGAATATCCTCGTAGCTTTTCTTTGAGACTTTTGCCATATGATGTATCTCTACCGCAGTCCAAGCCTTTACCACGATATCTGGGAAGTTCTCTTTTATCTTCTTGACAACAAAAATATAATCTTCCACTTTCCAATGAGGTGGCACACCACCCACTATGTGTACTTCCCTTCCCCCTTGTAGATAAGTCTGCTCCACTTTTTTAAGTATTTCTTCCATGCTCATCTCATATGCCCTATGGTCAGACTTTTTCACCCCAAAGGCGCAAAAATCGCACTGATATACGCACACGTTAGTAGGATTTATCTGACGATTGACTATAAAGTAAGCAAACATGCCGTTCTTTTTCCTATTTACCCACTCCGCAAGGGCTCCTATGTATGCTAAATGATTGGAATAGAAAAGCTCTATAGCATCCTCTGCACTGAGCCTGGTACCATCCAAAACCTTTTGCCCTATTTCTTTTAACTTTCTATCTTTTTGATTTCTTATAAGCACTTCTAATTCCATAGCGGTAAATAATATATTCAAACAACCAGTGAAAGCAACAAAGAAGGTAGAAAGTTTACAAGCTTCACTTGCTCTAAAAGACCCAAAATTTTCATGCCCAGTACTATAAGAAGGCCGCCACCTAAAAAGAGGGCGTTTGAAGTGGATTGGGCTTTTACAGCGTCTCCCAATAAGTAAAACCCAAAGGTTAAAGCTCCTTGAAAGATGAGGACGTAAAAAGCGGAAAGTAGCACCCCCTTTCCAAAGATACTGCCTAGGATGGTTGAGGAGACTCCGTCCATGAAAGCCTTTGAAAGTAAAAGGCTACTGTCCCCTTTTGTAGCTTCAAGGAAGCATCCCATAAACGTCATGGGACCTATCGTAAAAAGCAAAGATGCGGTCAGAAATCCAGACTTTTTTTCCCCAGGGAGACTTTCTATCCTTTCTTCTAAACGTAGCGTATATCCAATGCCACCACCGAGGATCAGCAAGAAGAACATTTTCAACATCTCCGGTTTGTTCTCTATCAAAAGCTTTACCCCCAAAAGGATAGTAAAAACTCCTATGGCGTGGGTTATACCGTCTTTTAACGTTTCTGGTATGAATCTCTTGGCCTGTGTCCCAAGGATGGAGCCTACCAAAATAAGCACTGCGTTAACCAGCGTGCCAAAGCCTACAAACATTATTGGCTTTGTTGAGAACTTGCAAGGATGTTGGTAAAAAGATCATGCAGAAAGTCTGCCCTGTCTTCGTGAGTGTATTTTTCAAAGACTTTCTTTCTTGCCCTTTCACCAATTTCTAATGCCTTTTCTGGATAGTCCAGATAGTAAAGCACCTTCTCTTCTATCTCAGCCCGATCTAAAGGAAGGTAGGTTATTACTTCCTCTTCCGGATTGAAGAAACCAGGTAGAGTTGCTTTGTAATCTACAAGCATAGCACATCCCATGCCAGCCACTTCCAAAGGAACAAAACCCACACCCGTTGGCACGCTGTGAGGATAGGAGGTAATTACTATGAGACTTTGTCCAAGAAGTTCTAAAAGCTCGTCCCAGTTTTGGGGAACTATGGACTGATGCCCTTCAAAAAGCTCTCCCTGAACTTCTCCGAAGATCTTCAGTTCCATACCTTCAAGAAAACTAAGCAAAAACCACCTTTTCTTTGCAGTGGCATACAGGGATATTTGATTTAAAAAGGTCAAGAACTCCTGTGGTTTTTCTTCCCTCCATTTTAGGTATTCTTCCTGAATGTTTGGGTTAAACATTGAAAGTATATAGTCGTGAGCCTGCAAGATATGGACTTCCGGATTTCTAAACATAAAGTCCCCCACTTCAAAGAATACACCCAAAAACTCCTGTTTAACACTCTGAGCCACATGGTTTGCAATAATGTTTGGGTCTATGACTGGTCCAAAAAAGGCAAGGTTTATGTTCCTTTCTGTGCTTGGCTCCTTCATCTGCTGAAGGTCCAAGAAGGGCGTAATATAGGAAGGCGGTTGCTTTATTCCAAGGAAAGCCAAGCTGTCTGCGTATTTGAGGTCGCAAACTACGGGCAAAAAGTTAGTGGCAGGTCTGAGGTCCATAAGAGGCATAAAGTTAAATAAGGGTTCGTCGTTGAAAATGGATACATGCACAAAGCCAGCCGCATCGGAAAGAACTTTTTTATTGTCTTCCTGAACCACAGTAATTATTCCACTGCCGTTTAGGTCTATACAAAAGAAGGGTGAAAAATCCAAAAGCTCTTTGACTTTCTCGTTTAAATCCCCCTCTGCTATGTTTAGCTCTAGCACCTCTGTACCTTTCTCCCTAAAGCGTCTGATAATAGCTTTAATGTGTCTTGCCAAGCCTTCGTATTCTCCAACTTTTAAAAAAGCTACTCGCATACATTGATTATAACTTAAAATAAATAATGCGTTGGGGGTGTGGCGGAACTGGCAGACGCAGGGGACTTAAAATCCCCAGGGGTAATCCCCCGTGAGGGTTCGAGTCCCTCCACCCCCATTGGGAAAATAAAACATGATCCTTTCGGATGTTAGTATAAAAGAGCTCATAAAGAAAGGTGAGCTAAGAATAGAGCCCTTTGAGGAAAAAAACATACAGAGCTCATCCATAGATCTAAGACTTGGGGAGGATGTTTTATTCTACGTTGCGGACCTTATAGACGTCAGGCAGGAGAAAATTCCAGTTCAGAGAGTTAAGGTTCCAGAGGAGGGCTTAATCATAGAACCAAAATCCTTTCTCCTTGCCACCACCTTAGAGTACATAAAACTTCCAAAATATATAACCGCCTTTGTGGAAGGTAGGTCTTCTTTGGGAAGGCTGGGACTTTTCATAGAGAACGCAGGCTGGGTAGATGCAGGCTTTGAAGGCCAGATAACCTTGGAGTTTTACAATGCCAACAGCTGTCCTATAAAGCTTTACAAGGGTATGAGGGTATGTCAGATAGTTTTAGCTAAGTTGGATAGACCTGCAGAAAAACCTTACAGAGGCAAGTACTTTGGACAAAAGGGAGCTACCGCATCAAAGATATATATGGACCTTTTAGGCTCACAGGAATAAATTCAAAATCTTATGAAAAAACTTTCAAGGTTTGAGCATATACTGGAAGGAAACAGAATAAGCCAAGAGGAAGCCTTAGAGCTTTTGGAGAGTTTAGACTTATCTACGCTGGGCTACTTAGCGGACCAAGTAAGAAGACTTCACCACCCAGAGGATGTGGTCACTTTTGTCATAGATAGAAACGTAAATTACACTAACGTGTGCGTTGCAGGATGTAAATTTTGCGCTTTTAAAAGGAGTGTGAATTCTACAGATGCTTACGTTTTGGACACAGACCAGATTTTAGAGAAGGTTAAAGAGCTCGTAGATTGGGGTGGAACTACTCTGCTTATGCAAGGTGGGCTAAATCCAGACCTGCCCCTTGAATTCTACGTGGAGCTGCTAAGGACCATAAAGAAAACCTTTCCACAAGTTCAAATACACTCCTTTTCTGCACCAGAAATAGTCTATCTTGCAAGAATTGAAAAGCTGACCATTGAGGAGGTTTTGAGAGAATTAAAGAATGCTGGTCTTGATTCTCTGCCTGGTGGTGGTGCAGAGATTCTATCTTCAGAAGTAAGAAGATTTTTAAGTCCGGGTAAGTGCTCCGTGGAAGAGTGGGAAGAGGTGCACAGAACTGCCCACAGGCTTGGTATGACTTCCACCGCAACTATGATGTTTGGACATGTGGAAGAGCCAAAGCATATAGTGGAGCATCTGGAAAGGGTAAGAAGGATTCAGGATGAAACAGGCGGATTTACTGCCTTTATTCCTTGGACCTTTAAAAAGGGAAACACTCAGCTTGATCACATAGAAGAATCACCATCTACTTATTACCTAAAAGTCTTAGCTCTTTCTAGGATATACTTGGATAACTTCAGAAACATTCAAAGCTCACATGTCACGCAAACTATGCAAGTAGGTATGGTAGGCCTTCACTTTGGAGCAAACGACCTTGGCAGTGTGATGATAGAGGAAAACGTTATCTCTTCCACATCCTATAAGGTGTCCATTCCGAAGGTAGAGGATATGGTAAATACCATAAGGTCTGCTGGCTTTATTCCCGCCCAGAGAGATACATACTATCGGATCATAAGAGTTTTCTAAGCCTCAGCATTGCCTTGTGTACGAGCAGTGGATCGTAGATTCCAAAGCTTTTTAAAAACCATCCATCGCCACCTGTTATGATAACGGTAAAGTTTCTTTTGTAGCTTGCGCCAAGCTCCTTTAAAAGTCCTTCAATGTAATAGAAAACTTCCTTCTTCAATCCACCAAGTATGGCAGATTTAGTGTCCTTTCCCAAGGGCACATCCAAGTCCTCCAACCTGAAAAGTGGAATAAGCTCTGCCTTTTCGCTCAGACACCTTAGTCTTGTCCCCAAGCCCAAGCTTATAAACCCTCCTTTAAACACACCATCAACCAACAGATCCACCACCAAAGCGGTGCCACAGCTTATCAAAAGGCAGGATTCTGAATAAAACTCCAAAGCACCGTAAAGATTCAAAAGTCTGTCTATACCTACCTTTTCCTTACCTACAAAAGCTGTTTTTATGGGCACTTCTTGGGGTGTGAAGATGTGGGCGTTATTTAGTTTGTAATTCAGAGAAGGTTTTACGGAACATGCCAAAATTTGATCGTAAGCCAAAAGCAGTTTGTCTAACTCCTCATGAGCAAACTTTCCTAAATACTTAAGCTCCTTTCCGTCAAAGGTGCAAGCATCCACACTGGTATTTCCTATATCAAGAGTTAGGATTGTTTGCAAAGGCTGTTCGAAAAATCCCACATTGGGCCGTCCCCCCAACCTCTAAGGGAACTAACCTTCTCCTCACCCTGTCCCACGCCCCTTCCACCAATAAAGACTTCAGAGGAGAAAGGTCCCTTGGCAAAACCTCTCCAAGAACAGGGAAGAGGATGGCTACCTTCAGAACTTGCCAAACCTTGTTTCCTTTGACTGCCTTTGAACCTATGTTTATCAAAGTCCCCTGTCTTTTCTCTTTCCGCTCTCTTTTTAGCTTTTCTCTTGTTTCACACGTAAGGTGGTTTCTGCAGAGCTTTTCAAAAAGGGCTTTACCGCCAAGAATGACTTTTTTATCCGTTGGATACTGCTTAGCTTTGTAGATAGCAGAGTCTATGTATATGGCGGACGATTGTTTGCGCATTAGCTGAAAAAGCTTTTTTCTGTCTGAACTGTTGAGTTGGAGTTTAAATTCCAAGCTTACGTACATCTTAAGTTTTATTATAGTACTTAGCACTGTCTGAAAGATTTTTTTGAAAAGCCTCGAATTGTTTGCATGCTTTTTAATATAATCTTTCTCGGACATGCATATTCTGGTGATTGGTCTGGGAAACATGGGAAAGAAATATCTACTAAAACTGGAAGAACTTGGGAAAGCACCAGTATTGTGCGATAAAGATCCAAACAAAGCAATAGACGATTACCCCTTTTATTGCCATTTGGATGAAGTGCAGGAGGACATAGGAGCGGTAATAATAGCAGTAGATCCTAAGGACCATGTTAAGCTCGCGAGAGATTTTTTAGATAAGGGGGTTCCTGTGCTTCTTGAGAAGCCCCCAGCTTTGACCTACTTAGAGTTTATACAAATATACCATTATCCCAACCTTTACATCTCTGAGATAGAGAGCTTTTCAGCGTGTTTGAACTACTTTCCAAAGAACGTGAAAACTCTGAGTATTGAAAGACTTGGTAAAGGAAAGGGATATATTTCTCCCCTTTGGGACCTTGCTTGGCACGACTTATATCTACTTCAGAGATTTTTTAAGGAGATAGAAGTTGAGAGTTTAAAGGTGGGTGATGTGTGGGAGTTAAAAGGGAAAGCTGACGGCGTTGATTTTACTATAAGGGTTGCTTGGGAGCATCCAAGCCCAGCCAGGAGGTGGATAATAAACGATGGTTCTTTGTTGCTTGACTTTGCAAAGGAAGAAGTTTGGGAGAATGGGAATCTAATACACAAAGGCAATACGGATAAACTGGGTGCTATGTTAAAAACCTTTCTATCGGGTAGATTTGACGGTAAAAGCAGGGAAAGAGCATTAAAGAACATTATCCTTTTAGAAGGGATAAAATACTAAGCATGCCTTGGCTTTTGAGGATTAAAAGAAAGTTTAACGCCGCGCACTTTTTAACAAACTACCACGGCAAACCTGAACCTCTACACGGTCATACATGGACCGTGGAGGTGTATATAAGAGTGGATAGTTTAGACGAGGGGGGCATGGGAAAGGACTTTGTGGAGGTGGAAAACTTTTTAAAGGAGGTCTTACCAGACTACACGCTTTTAAACGACATTTTTGACTTTTCCCCCAGTGCGGAGAATGTGGCAAGATGGCTCTACCAAAAGGTAAAAGAAAGATACCCATCGGTGGAAAAGGTGGTAGTTTGGGAAACAGAAAACTGTGGTGCAGAATACTTTGAAGTATAATTTATATAGCTATGAGACTTGTTATAGGCTCCGCCATTCTATTTACCTACTTAGTGATGATATGGGGGGGGGTGGTAAGGAGTACAGATTCGGGTCTTGCATGTCCAAACTGGCCCCTGTGCTATGGAGACTTTAGCCTTCCAAAGGAAACTTCCGCAAAGCTGGAGATGGGACACAGGACAGTAAGCAGTTTGGCTGGCCTTTTTGTTTTTCTAACCTTCATATACGTATGGAAACGCTTTCAAGGACTTCCCAAGATAACCTCCGCGATAGCTCTTCTTTTTACCATAAGTGCAGCCTTAACTGGCATGAAGATGATAACTTCAGAAGCTCCCAACTTAAAGTATTTAAGCCACATGCTCTTGGAATCTATCCATATATACGAATCTATGATAATACTGGGGGCGCTTGTTCTTACCTATAGGTTTATGCACTCACAAGATCCAGTAAAAGAAGGCGTTCCTATTTGGGCTTACCTTTTTGCGCTCGCTACTATGATAACAGGCGTGCTTGTTAGATACACAGGTTCTGGGGAAGCCTGTGGCCACGAATGGCCCACGTGTGCAGGAGCCCTAATTCCTGACCTTTCCAACTGGCAGATAGCTCTTCAGTTTGTGCATAGAAACCTTTCCTATCTAACTTGGTTAGCTTTTTTACTCTATCTTATTTTCAGCAAAAGCAGATTAGCTTTATACACCTTTATTCTCATAAATGTTCAATTTGTGTTTGCTGTGTCCATGGTATTAACAGGGTTCTTTTTACCCCTCGTTTTCCTTGATACAGCCTCTGGTTTTTTCCTTTTTGCGTGGCTAACTTATCATCTAAACCTTAGAATCCAACAACCTGTTTTGAGAGAAGCATGGCGGTAAAGGCTTTGGTGAAAATGGCTACGTTAAGTGGTGCAGTTAGAGACTACTTGCTGCTTACAAAGCCCGGCATAGTCCTTTTGGTGTTGATAACTACCCTTACGGGGATGTACATAGCTCAGAGGGGTTTCCCTCCCACAAATTTAGTATTTTGGACTCTTCTTGGCACAGGCTTGGCTTCTGCTGGTTCTGCGGTCCTCAATCAATATTTTGACCGAGACTTGGATACGCTTATGGATCGCACCAAGACAAGACCTCTTCCATTAGGAAGTGTATCACCTTCCAATGCCTTTTGGTTTGGTGTAATCCTTTTGTCCCTTTCCTTTCTCATAATGTTCTTTTTTACCAATCCTATAGCGACCTTTTTTACGGCTCTTGCTTCTTTTTTTTATGTCTCCGTTTATACTCTAACTTTAAAGAGAAAAAGTCCCTTAGCTACGGAAATAGGGGGAGTCTCAGGAGCACTACCGCCTGTTATAGGATACACAGCCGTAACTGGTAGCTTGGGATTTGAACCGCTGGTGCTCTTTCTGATCATGTTTATCTGGCAACCGCCACACTTTTGGGTTTTGGCTATAAAGTATGCGGAAGATTACAAAAAGGCTGGCATTCCCACACTGCCTGTGGTAAAAGGCATACAGCACACAAAAATAAAAACCCTTCTTTACACCTCTGCCCTTTTGCCCATGAGCATCCTTCCATACTTTTATCAAATGGCCGGGGAGATTTACCTTATTTCAGCTTCTGTACTAAGCCTTTTATACCTTCTCTTAACTCTTAGGCTCCTATTCTCGAATAAACCTAACGGCGGTTTTCTTTTCTTCTACTCTGTTATCTATCTTGCTTTGCTTTTTACGGTTATGGTGTTTGATCTAAGGAGGTGAAAGTGGAGAAAAGGTTTTTCTTTTTAGCTTTAATTTCCTTAGGCTTGGGTGGGCTCCTTGCCTTTCTGGTGGCCTTAGCTCGCACGCCTGGAATTTACAAGCTTTTTCCTCCTGGATATTTCTACCATGCTTTAGTTGGGCACGTGGATCTTGCCATAGTCGTATTTCTGCTTGCTTTTACCATGCTTTTGTGGAATAAATTTTTTCCAGCAAAGGATAGTGTAAGCTTTTACTTAGCCTTTTTTGGTTTTTTGGGAATAGCCATAGCTTCTTTTTCTGGCTGGGGCACTGCAGTTTCCAACAACTACCTTCCTACCATAGTCCATCCAGTGTTCTTTTTTGGAGCATTATCCTTTTTCTGCGGACTTTGGCTTGCCAATATAATTAGGCTAAAAACTGCTTTTAGAAACATCTTTTCAAAGGATCCGCTGATAAATAGTTTAAGCGCAAGTGTGATTTTAGCCTTTTTGATGATGTTGGCTACAATAAGTTCTGCCTTTAAGACTGGAAGCCACAGTGAGCTTTATCTTTTCTATGAGAGACTTTACTGGGCACCAGGACACATACACCAATTTTTGAATGGTGCCATGCTCCTTTTCTCTTGGTATTTTCTCTCTAAGTTGTTAGGCATAAGGCACGTGCTTGGTCTTCTCAGATTTGCCAACGTGTCCTTCTTACTTTTTGGCTTCCTGTTAGTATTGGTGCCAGTTATCTTTGAAGACCCTGTTTCAAGAAACGCAAAGATATTTACCGAACTGTCTTATGCCATAGGCTTAGGTATTCCCATATTTTTACATATCTTTAACCTTCTGAGAAAACCTGTTTTTAGCACCTCTCCGTATTCCTTAGCCTTTTGGCTTTCTGTTTCACTTTACCTTTTAGGAATTGTTATAGCTTATGCAGGTTTGAAAGCGGATTTGAGAGTTCCTGCCCACTATCATGGAGCGGTTACAAGTCTGACCCTTACCCTTATGGCAATCTCCTATTACCTCTTTAAGGAATACGGATGGATAAGGGAACTTCCTAAGATTGCAAAACCTCAGCTATTTTTGTACGGCTTTGGGATGATACTCTTTGTCTTAGGGCTTTACTTTGCAGGTTTTAAGGGCGCTCCAAGAAAAACCTACGGCACTGGTTTTACGGAGGATCCCTTTGTACTCTTTTCTTTGGTGCTTATGATGGTGGGGACTGTCTTTGCGGTTATAAGTGGGGTGATGTTCGTGATTTATATGTTAAAGACTGGATTAAAAGCGAAGCATGCCAACCTTTCTGCTAACTAACGACGACGGATACTTTTCTGAAGGTTTAAAAGCCCTTAGGGATGAGCTAAAAAAACTCGGAAGAGTTATAACAGTGGCACCAGATAGAAATCTAAGTGGTGTGGGACACTCTTTGACCTTTAGCATGCCTCTGAGGATGCGAAGGATAGAGCAGGACTTTTGGACAGTTATTGGTGGCACTCCAGCGGATTGCATACACCTGGGCTATTACGTCATACTGGAGGGACAAAAGCCAGATTTGGTGTGCTCGGGTATAAACGATGGTCCCAACTTGGGAGAGGACATTACTTACTCTGGCACAGTTTCTGGGGCTATGGAAGGAAGAATATTGGGCATACCTTCCGTTGCTTTTTCAGCCTTTGGTGGAGAGGTGAAGAACTTTAAAGAAATCGCAAAGGTGGCAAGGCTTATAACTGCCAAGATCCTTGAAAAAGGTATGCCGGAAAATACTTACTTGAACGTAAACATCCCCGACCTTCCAATGGAGCAAATAAAGGGCTTTTTGATTACAAGACAGGGGAGAAGAGCCTATAAAGAGAGAGTATTAAAACTCTTGGATCCCGCAAGGAAGCCTCTCTATTGGATAACTGCCACCGAGTTTGGTTGGCATCTGGAAGAGGAAACAGATTACTGGGCTGTGTATCATGGTTATGTGTCTATAACCCCACTGCAGTTAGATATGACTAATTATGATGCTATAAAAAAGCTGGAAAAAGGTTTAAAATTGTCCTTAGAGGTGAAAGAATGAGCGATACCATAGGAAGGAACGAAATATCAGCCATAAAGGCCCCTATGTTTAGAGAAGTGAAGAAGGGAGAAACGAGAAAGCACATAATATCTGTCCTTGTGCGTAATGAACTGGGAGTTTTGGCAAGGATAGCCACCCTCATAGCGGGGAAAGGTTACAACATAGAAGGGCTTTCAGTGGGAGAAACCCATGAGAAGGGACTATCTTTAATGACTATTGAGGTGATAGGGGACGATGTGGTAATAGAACAGGTGGTAAAACAGCTCAGAAAACTGATAGACACTATAAAGGTAAAAGATCTAATAGACAGCCCTCATGTAGAGAGGGAATTAGCCCTTGTAAAGATTCATACCGCCACGCCAAGGGCAAGGGACGAAGTGCTCAGGCTAACTGAGATCTTTAGAGGTAAAATAGTGGATGTATCACCAGACACTTACACGGTAGAAATAACTGGAGATGAGGATAAGATAAACGCTTTTTTGCAACTTGTAAAACCTTTTGGTATAAAGGAGATGGCTAGGACAGGGAAAGTAGCTCTGGAAAGGGAGGGAGTGTAATCAGTCTCTCTCAAATGTGTATTAATGCTATAATATTAGCATGCAGATTTTCGTAGATAGGGTTGAGTTTAGCGACGCACTATCAAAAGCGAAGTTAGCTACTGAAAAAAAATCTGCCCTTCCTGTACTTAATAACTTCAAATTGGTAGCGGACGAAGATAGATTGTATATTTACGCCACAGACCTGGAGAACTTTTTAGTATTTCACCTACCCGCAAAGGTGGAGGTCAAAGGTGAGACTTCCGTAAACGCAAATAAAATAACATCTGTAGTAAAAAGTCTATCTTCCGCAGAAGTCTACGTAGAGCTTGTGGAGGATAAACTAACGGTAAAAGGGGGAAGAAGTCAATTTAAATTGGTATGTGCAGATCCTTCTGAATTTCCTGAATTTCCACAGGCGGTTGTAAAAGAGCATATTCCTGGCTCTCTTCTGTCTGAGGCTATATCCAAGGTGGAATATGCCATATCAAAAGAGGACACAAGGTATGCTCTGCAGGGAATGTATGTTCGCAATCATGAAAACAAGCTTCATTTTGTTGGTTCTGATGGACACCGCCTTGCCCTCTTCATGCCAAAGGTCGCATTTGAGGATGAGCTTTTACTATCTCGCAAAAGTTTAAAAGTTTTGGAGAGATTACTTAAAGACGTCATAGGGTCCGTTCAGGTAGGTAAGGACGAAAACTTTGCCCACGTGAAGGGGGAGAACTGGATCCTTTCGGTTAGGCTTTTGGAAGGTGAATATCCAGATTATCTATCAGTTATTCCTACCGATTTTCGGGTTAATGCAATAGTGGATAGGGATGAGTTAGAGGATTCTTTAAAAAGGCTTTCTGCTGTTTCGTCTGCCTCTGCCTTTCCTGTAAAACTCTCTTTTATGAAGGATTTACTAATTTTGGAAATATCTGAGCCAGAATTTGGCGAAGGAAAAGACGAAGTGGATATAGACTACAGTGGAGAGCCTATGGAGATAGGTTTCAACGGAAAGTACCTGTTGGAAGCTTTGGAAAGTTTTGACTCTGAAAAGATCTACATAAAAGCTTTTGATGCGGAAAGTCCAGTAGTGTTTGAAAGTTATGACTTCGATAAAGATCCCTATATTTGCTTGATTATGCCAATGAGGCTCTAAAGACAGGTCTTCTGTTCGCTTGAGCTTCGTTTATTCTTCCAACGGGTGTTTTCTCGGGTTTAGACTTCGTAGCTTCGGCCCTTTCTTGTAGTATAGACCTTATAGCCTTTACAAAGTTCTCAAGCGTTTGCGGGCTTTCCGTTTCCGTAGGTTCTATCATAATAGCTTCTTTAACAACAAGGGGAAAATATATTGTTGGAGCATAAAAACCCTCATCAAGTAAAGCTTTAGCCAAATCAAGGGTACTGATTCCTACTTTTTGTAGGTGCAAGCCAGAGAAGACCACTTCGTGCATTTTGGGTGAATTTGGATAGGGGTCATGGAGAACGTCCTTTAACAGGTGGTGTAGGTATCTTGCGTTTAAAACTGCATATTTGGCAACTTTGTCTATTTCCTTGCCGTAGGTTAATATGTAAGCCAGGGCTCTGATGATTACTCCCACGTGTCCATAAAAGCTTAAGAGTTTGCCTACACTTTTGGGAATGTCCCAATTTAGATAATACTTCTTTCCGTCAAACTCAACCTGAGGCACGGGTATGTATGGCCTTAGCCTTTCTGACACACCCACGGGACCGCTTCCTGGACCACCGCCCCCATGGGGTGTGGAAAAGGTTTTGTGAAGATTGAAATGCATTACATCCACTCCCCACTTACCTGGTTTTGCCATACCTACTATGGCGTTAAAGTTTGCTCCATCCATGTAAAGCAACGCATCCCTTTCGTGTAAAACCTGAGCTATATCTTTTATTTTGTTCTCAAAAATACCAAGTGTGTTCGGATTTGTAATCATAAGCCCAGCCACCTTTTCATCAAGCTTTTTCATAAAGTCTTCCCAATCTAGTTGTCCATCCTTACCACTTCTTACTGTTATTACCTCAAACCCACATATACTGGCAGAGGCTGGGTTTGTGCCGTGGGCAGAGTCTGGAACGAGTATCTTGGTTTTGTGTGTATTCCCTCTGTCCCTGTGATAGGCTGCAATCATCAGCAATCCTAAGAACTCTCCGTGAGCTCCTGCGGCAGGCTGAAGGCTAACATCCGCAAACCCTCCTAATTCTTTTAAAAGCTCTTTGAGCTCAAACATAACTCTTAGCGTTCCCTGCGCGTAGTCCTCAGGTAAGAAGGGGTGTAGATTTAGGAATTCCTCTTTATTTGCCAACTCCTCGTTTATCTTTGGGTTATACTTCATAGTGCAGGAACCTAGGGGAACCATAGTGGTGTCTATGGCGTAGTTTTTCTGAGATAACTTAGTGTAATGCCTAACTACCTCAAGCTCTGAAACCTGCGGAAAGTTTAGCTCTTTCCTATAGTATTCGCCCAAGTATTGGGAGACATCTACCTCTTGCACATCCAGATTGGTTAATCTATAACCTTTTTTGTTATCCTCTGAAAGCTCAAAGATCAAACCCATTTTAGTTTTTGTTCTGTGGTAGGTTGTTCTTGAACCTTTGGTGGTCTATCAGATAGAGGCTTGCAGGATAGGGTGTTTATTAAGAATGTCTCTCCAAAAGACGTAGTACAGCCGTAAGAATCGTAAGGGACGCATTCGTCAGTTTCTGCAACTATCAAACGCTTTCTTTGAGGATCAAAGTTAATCTTACATTTGCCACATACCTGAGGACGCAGAGCATCCCTTTTTATGAGACTTTCGCAGTGTTCTACGTCCTCTATTACTGTAGTTTTCAAGGTATACCTCTGCAAACCTTCCTCTCCTGTTCTAACTACCCCGCAGGAGAAGGAAAACAAAATAGCTATAAATCCTATTCTTTTCATGTTTTCAATTTTAAATCGAAAATGGTTAATTCTTGCAACTGATCACTGATTTTATACCCAAATATTGACATTGTATAGTAGAAAAACTAAGGGTATTTCTGAAGAGTGAGATAAACAGAGGGCTAAACAGAGTAATAAGGCTATATAGTCCTGCT
>Ga0209821_100015_pt1 | contig 48030 bp, 44 predicted proteins | sample SSWtaG_3_FD_184118 | JGI IMG/M metagenome (GOLD analysis project Ga0209821, IMG submission 184118) | Hot spring microbial communities from Sandy's Spring West, USA to study Microbial Dark Matter (Phase II) - SSWTFFsm_matched (SPAdes)... | ecosystem: Environmental > Aquatic > Thermal springs > Hot... | reverse complement strand
CTGGTTGTGACGCTGGTTGTGATGCTGGTTGTGACGCTGGCTGTGATGCTGGTTGTGACGCTGGTTGTGATGCTGGTTGTGACGCTGGCTGTGATGCTGGTTGTGACGCTGGTTGTGATGCTGGTTGTGACGCTGGCTGTGATGCTGGTTGTGACGCTGGTTGTGATGCTGGTTGCGATGCTGGTTGCGAAACAGGTTGTGATGAAGGTTCGGATACGGGTTGGGATGTAGGTTCAGATGTGGTTGGTGCTGATGATGGCGCAACTGACGATGATGGTGGCGGTTCTTCAGATTGTGGCGGTTGGGAGATGATAGACGGCGGTAGTCCTGATGGTGGCAATCCAGAATTGACCGATGGTGGCGCTGAACCTTTGGAGACGCCGTCAGCAAACGAAGGCGGCAAGTTAGAGACGGCAGTTGAAAAATACACTGACGATTGCGGTGTTAAACCGTCACTTATGCGAAAAAACGACCACATGGCGGGTTAGCCCACCACAGCCTTTTCAGCAGGAACGCTGCGTGCCTTAGTGCCGCTTCGTCATCAAAACTTTCAGCCATAACCGTTGAAAGGTAATAAGTGGCGCAGCCGTCATCGCCGTCAGCCACGAGCCAGAACCTGTCGGCGACCGTTTCCTGCGGGCTGTGAGACACGTAACTTTTAGCCGAATAGTGCAGACCTTGCACCCACAAGTAACTCCTTTCGCTTTCAACGCAAAGGGTAATGACGGTCGGTGTATCCATTTTGACGACCAAGTCGCCGACTATCGGTATCCCGAAGATTTGACCGACCAACACTGCCGTGTCGTCCGAAATGGCGTCTCTCTCCGTTAGCCCTAAAGATATGACGCCGTAGCCGCCATATTCAACTGTCATGATTGTCGGTATGTTGCGCCTGTGGAATTCCGCCAAGACCGACCAAGTAATTGGTGGTGCGATAGCGCCTTTGAACTCCGATGCGAGCGCCGATTTGTGCAGGCTGATGCCGTTACCTGTTTGCGTTGCGCTGCCGTTCTCCCCTAAGACTATTGGGCTGAAATGCCTGAAGTGCCCGCTGAAATCAAACAGACCTTTACTGAACTCCCAAAACGCAAGGCAGATTTTCCTATCACGCTCCATCGTTAAATCACCACCAATAGGCGTTATCCACACGGATTTCTTCGGTCATAGCGACTGGTTTGGACAGGAACATGTTGACCACGACATATCGCAATGCGTCAAACAAGTGCTCGTAATAGCCGTCCTTGTTCGGCATCGGCTTTAGTTCACCGTAACTGTCTTCAGGGTAATGGTAACCGCCCTCAAAGCCGCTGATTAGGATGGGGCAATTGGACGACACAATTAACAGCGGCATGTCGTCAACATAGGTCGTCAGAAGCCTCGTCATGATATCTATGCCGACCCTGATTTCGGTCATCCGACCGACAGGGTTTATCCCGTGCTCTTGCATGATTTCCACCCTGCTTTTGAGCGACAAGTCGTTTTTGGCGAACCCGCTCGGGTCAATGAAGTCCTCGTAACCCGCCTGCGTCCTGAAGTCCCTGTTGGAGATGGCGATGACCTTCTGCAGAAACTCGTGGAACGGCAAGTAATGACCGAGAAACTCACCGAGGACATACAACCTGCCATCATCGTCTATCTGACACCAAACGCACGCCGGTCGGTGCAGCCCGAAGTCCCAGCCACGGTAGACTGGTCTGAACGGGTTGACCGTCAAACCATCACGGACATGGACTTCCCTTCTGAACTGCGGGAACACCGGTCTACCTTGAACAGCCACGCCGAACTGTCCTTCCAAGTAGACCTTGCGCCAACTGTCGTCCATCCGCTCCAAGTCCCTGAAAAAGTCGGACGGCAAGTATTTGTTCTCGTAACTTGAAGCCTGCACCAACCCGAAATCGTCATCACGGCGCTCAACGAACATGCGGTAAATCCAATGGGTCGTCGGCGGCGGGTTGGAAGTAATCCAGCCCTTCCTTGCCCCGACATCACGCCTGAGCCTCGTCCGCAAGACATTGAAAAAGTGCTCGCTAACCTCACTCGCCTCGTCAATGTAAAACCAACCCAAGTTCAGCGACTTTATCTTGTCCAAATCGTCCAAACTCCGAAATAAAACCTTGCTGACACGACCGTCAACCGTGTAAAGTTCCAGTTCGTTGTCCGTGTCAGAAAACCTCTTTATCAACCCCTGCGGGATAAGCCTCAAAAATGTCTCTCTCGTCGTGTCCCGTAACTCCCTGTAAGTCCGCCGTGCAACTAACCCCAAATTGTCACCAACCCTGACAGTCTCCAATATCCCAGCAATGCAACCTATCGTCGTCTTGCCCGAACCCATCCCACCTATGTAAGCGACATAACGCTTCTCGTTCAATAACTCCAAAAATTGCGCCTGCTTCGGTAATAACTCCCACTCCAACCTTATTTCCGACACCAACTATCACCTCCGCCTCCCCTTCACCCTCTTCTTCCTCGGTCGCCCCACCTTCTCCAATTTGCTGACCGCTACAGTCCTACCACCACGCTCACCCGCCTTCTTCGTTATCGCAACCCTTATGTATGTGTTCGGTCGCCCCTTCACCCTAACCATCCTGTATCCTATAATCCCACGAGCCTTAGCCCTCCGCTCACCACTGTGTAACTTCACCTTCCTGTAACCAGCCCTGACAAACGGGTCATCACTGCGACTTCTCCGCTTCCTTGCCTTCGTCACTATCACCATCACCCGCCTTCGTAACTACCTTGATGACTACAGTAGGTGGCTCTTCACGCTGCTTCTCCGAATACTTGTGCGGTCGCTGAGCCCTCAAATGCATCTGAACAGCCCAACTCCGACCACCCTTAGCAGCCTTCACCAACTTAACCTCTACATCCTCTATCGCTAACTCCTTCAAATGCTCTACCACATCCAAAAGTTGCCTCCGTTCGGTAAGTAAATCCTTCCAGAACCGCCAAGATATGCCCGCCCGCTCACACGCCCACCGCTCAAATCCCGTCGCTCTAACCCACTTGCATACCTCAACCACCTTTCGGGTAACTCCTGTAGGTAACCCCTTACAAGCACTTTCAATCTCCGCCAAAATCTCCTCACCCAAGACGACATCTTCTTGTCGCTCCAATTCCATAGTTGCGCTACCTCCTTTGTCGTGTATCCGTCAAGAAAATATCTCAAATACTCCTTGCCCTCTTCATCTAACTGAGACATAACCCACTCAACAAAATCACGCTCCTCTAACCTGCCATACCAATCCCTACCATCATCCCCAACTATCTCCTCCACCCCATCAATTTCACTGAATAACCTCACTCTGTAACGATTTCTGCCCATCTCTTTCACCACCCTACTATTTATGCAACTGAATTCGCTAAAATGAAGGGAATTTGATTTGTCTGACGAGTTAAGTTGTGACGGGAGTTTGGGCGCTACTGGGTGGCGGGGGCGTGCCTGTTCTGGTTGCTGACTACTTTGAAACGCTTCATCATAGACAGAATGCAGTAGTCAGAATGGCGGCAGAGGATAAACGGCTCGGCTGGGCTCGGCAGGGCTGGACGGCTGGGCTGGTAGGCAGAGGATAAAGCAAAATAGCCCTACACCCGAGCAGGGTGTAGGGCTTGATGGCGCATCACTTCAAACTAATCTTGTTTGTGGACGACGATGATGACGAGACGGGAAAGATGAATACTTGGATGCGGAAGCCATTCTTGAGGGTCTGCCCGTATAAGAACGGGCGGCCCCCTTTATCAGTTTTCTCGACAAGTTGTTGCAATGTCTCGTCAATAGCGTCCAAGATTAATTCAGCCTTCTCACGCCAATCATACTTCGTTGTTCCTTTTGCTGCCATCGTTCATCCCTCCTTCAAGAGTTTTTCCGTCCAATTCTAAGACCTTAAATAAAAAATCCCCGCTACCCTCGTCGCTGCTGGGTAACGGGTTAAGATTGCAGGTAGGTAGTAAGGAGATGTTGCCTTAGACTGAAACAAGCGGGCGCTTCTTCTTGGGGCGTGGGATAGGGAGGACAATCTCTATTAGCACGCCATCTTTTTGCCATTGCTCAATTAGGGCTTCCTGCCTTCGGTAGGCTACTTCATCGTAGCCTACCCAGACGGCACCGCTTTGTTCCATCAATCTAGAAATAGTAAGGAATTCCCGGAAATTGTCAGGATAAATCCGTTGCCTCTTTCGTTCCTCCATCTTAATCCCTCCTTCTGTTTTTGGCTGACGAGTTTGGGTAGGGCTGAAGGAATTGGCGCTTCAGCCCAAAACCCAACGCTCGCCAGCCTCACTTTTGAGGACTTAAATAAAAAAATCCCTGCTACTGCCCGCAGTAACGGACAGCAGCAGGGAAGGAAACGAATGGTGATTAGTAGGAGCAATACTGACAAGCAGGCTCGTGAGGAGAAGCGTCTTTGTGCTCATCAAAGAGTTCAAGAATTTTCCTACTCAATGAGAGGAGTGGGTATACTTCCCACTCCTCTTGGAAGAAGGAAACTCCATGCAAAGCGAGGACGGTAAGAACCGCCCTCACTGCTTCCTCGAAGCGTCTGTCTAACTCGGAACGGTCATAGAACACTTCTGGGGGTAAGGTGCGTATCAACGTCCACACCCAACCCCCACAGTCACTGGCATACTGTCTACCCGTGCCCCGACTGTTGAGCAGGGCACGGTAAAGGGCTTGGTACCCCCTTTCTTCGTATGCTCTATAATGGGGTATAAAGTAACGGCTTGCATGGTTACCCTGATTAACTGCCAGAAACCTAACGAAGTACTCCACGGCTGATGGGTCGTAACAGTAATTTTTGACTTGCACGATTTCCTTTAGAAGCGAGGCGAGCCATTCTTTAAATCCAGTTCTGGACTTGAAGCCCAGAACTGGATTGGGGCGAATAAATACTTCACGGATTAACACAATCAACAATTTCTGGTCTTGGTAAACCGCCATACTACATCCCTCCTTCTGATTTTTTCGCCAACCTCAAGACCTTAAATAAGTGCCCGACGCTTTGCCTGTCTACTGACTACGGTTGTCAGTATAGGCAGGAAAGCGTCGGGTTAGCAATCTGGACAAATCAAGCAAGCGAGAGTGATATCACTTCTGTTTCTCTTTCAATTTCTTTTGCAGGGCAGATTGCGCTCTTCGGATAGCCTCGTCTCTATCAACTATTGTGGCATCGTAGATAACTTTTCCGGTTATGGGGTAATAGAGCACGCCATTCTCTTCTACCGAGTAAACGAATGGCGGCTCTATTTGCGGTGGCAGGTATACGACGTTGTATTTCAGTTTTTCGGTAATGGCTTGCGAGATTTTACTGAACTCGGTGGGGTTACTGAGTAACTCTACGGTGAAGGCGTAGGTTCTTGGCGAGAATTTATAGTGGATGCTGAATAGGAAGTCATTGAGCCATTCCTCGTCTATTGCAGAGTAGCCGCTGCCTTCATATTCGTAATAGACAGCGGCTAATCCAATCTTCACCTTGGTAGGAAGGTTTGCAAACCACTGTTCTACGGCTTTTTCCCAAGCATCAAATTCATCTTCATTCACCCGCCTGACTTTCTTTACACGGACGACATAGGCGGGCGTGCGGGTAACTATTTGGCGGCTACCTGACAGGGTTGGGAATAGTTGGTCGTCAGCATCCTCTACGCTCACGATGTAGGTTTCCCCGACAACTTCAGCCCTTCCTTTCGCCACCGCCTCCTTCCAGAACTCACTTGTGCGGAAGATGTCCTTAGAAACATCCTCCAATTCCCAGTATTCCTCTACTTGCTCTACTGGTTTTTGCGGCAATGATGGAATTTGCCCGAAATTGTCCAACACATAGCGGATTGCTTCCTTAACAAACTCAACGGTAATTTTCTCCATACTGCGAGCCTCCTTTCTAAGATTTTCGGCTACGGCAAACCTAACGGCAATTTTGAGACCTTAAATAAAAATCCCGCTACCGCTACTGTCCAGCAAAGCGACATAGCACAGTAGCAGTAGCGGGATTGAGCGAAAAGCGCATCAATCTAACAAACGAGCGTTAGAACTCAAACTCCTTGAGCCATTCCTCAGTGTCTATTTCCTTCGTTGTAATGTCAGGCAGTTCCCACTGGAACTCGTAGTCATCCAAGTAGTCTTCCCAAGCCCAGCGCTTGAAGTGGTGGACTTGGGAATGGCACACAAAGGGTTTATCTACAGGGTTGGACAGGAGTTTTTGGACAGCGTTTAGAGCCTTCATCGTATGTTGCAGTTCAACGAACTCATGGGGAGTGTGCTGGTTGTAGTAGCCGATAGCGATATTAACCCCGCAGCGCTTTATTGCAGGACAGAGGATACTGATATCAGTGAATGTCCCTTGTCGGAATTGCCAGTTGGGAAGTAGGGACAACATGAATTCTCTGAATTCATTAGTGATGTAGCCGTAATGGGCGAAGTGCCTGCAGCCGCTCCTGTCAAGTTCTATCAGGTATGGGTAGCGTTGGAGTTCTTCTTTCAGGACAGAGGCAGCCTGCTTTGCACCGTAACCCCCGCACTCTTCGTAGTTGAGAAGAAGTGCGGGAGCGTTAGGGAACTGTTGCAGTAGCAGGTAAATCATGGCAACTCCGAGCCTGTCATCTGCCCCCAATGGTTCTGCGTCCCACTTGTTCCAAGTAGTGGTCGGCTTTCTGATGATTACCTTCTGCCTGTGGTCGTAGAGTATTTCACTCTTCGTTGGAGGGATTGTCGCAACGGTGTCGGTATGCGCTACGAGTAGCGGAAGTTGGTCATCTCCCTCTTTGTAAGAGAAAAATTCACCGTCAGTGAACGCTCCGAAGCGTTCACTGAAATCTTTAAGTATCTCAACCTCGTCCATTGTCGCAATTCTGGTAAATACTCCGACTATCTTCATTGCAGGTCACTCCCTTCATATACCGGTTTGTAGAACACGGATTTCGAGTTGGGGAACGGACTGGGAATTATGGCAAAGTAACTATCGGGAACTTCAAGTTTTGAGTAGCACTTCACGCAATAGTATTTCCCGTCATGCAATATCAGTTCGGGCGAGTGCTCTGAGCACTTGTCGCAACTGGACAATCTTCTGTAACAGTCCGTGCACAGGTAATCTCTCTCCGGCTCAAATATTTCATATAGACCGCTACCGACAGAGGACATGTAGAGTTTGACTTCGTAGTAATTGTCTATGTAGTATTCGTCTATTGCCTCATCGCACTCATAACAGGAAACGGTATACTCATCGTAGCAGTAATCGCACCACAGTTCATTGCCAACGGTGCGGATATTCTCCCTGAGGACTGGTTCTCCGCACCTATCGCAGTATGTGGCGCACTCGTGGCAGTAAGCATAGTCGCCAATCCAAATGACATCATCTTCATGCACCCTATCCCCGCATCGGTCACAGTAGATTATCTCGTCCTGAGTGATACACGAGTGTTCCAGTAACTGCGAGTAAAGCCAGCAATCACAGTGAGGACAATGCCAGTATGAGGTAGGCCTGCACCTCTGGTTCTCAGCGGCAACGATAATCCAGTCACAATTGCGGTATACTCCGATGTAGATTGTCCCATTTACAATGTATGCTGGCTCAAAACCAAGCGATAAGTGTTCCGCTATCATTTTTGCCGTTTTAATTACACCCTCGTTGTTTCTCGTGAAAGTTTCGGTTGCGCCGTAAAAGTTGGAGAACGCTACCGCTTCCCTGTCCCTGTCAACAAACCCCCAGAAACGACCTATTCTAACAAACTTCATCTCGTCTTCATCACCCTGTTCGGATTGTCTTAAGATATAGCCAACGAAGGTCCCGGTGCTTACTGCCAAAGAGTAGCGGTGGAACCAGTTACACCCGGTTTTACGGAAACAACTCTGACTGTCAAACTTATGACTGCCAAGTTTCAAAAATGCCTCCAACGCCCAACTGATGCGAACATAGTATAACCTACCCGCTTTTTCTCCGATTTTTGCCCAGTCAAGCCTTTCTACTTCCTCGCCAACTAAAGTCCTCAAACGGTTCCGAATTGTCCGAATTATGCGTGCTTCAGGTGGAAGTTTCTCGACGGCATCAACCAATTCGTTGACTATTCTTGACCTGTCCGATGCACTAATCATGACGCCAATACGCTCCAGTTCCGGCACGATTTCATCGTAGAACAACGAAGAAACTGTATCGGCACGGTTAACCATTAGCGGGAACAGAATGGACGAACCCTCGTCTTTGATGTAAAAGCAAGGCTTCATCCCGAAAGGCTCGTGCGTTTCCACATACATGTTCCAGAATGTGGTAGTGTCAAGGTTCTCAAATTTCCACCCGTCATCATACTTGTTCACCAAGGACATAATAATTTGGTCAACCTTGACTTCGTTCAGTTTTTCCATCATACTTCCTTCCCCCTTTCAAGGATTTTTGATGCGACGATGTAAAACAACCACAACGGCATAAGGCACGGCAAAAGTAGCCAGAAGCACCAACCTATCCCCTCATAGGCATCACCTTCCTTTAAAATAAAAGGGCACTGGGGTTTTGAGAAGCCCAGTGCCCTTTTTCACTAACACGCCACTTCAGTCCATAATTTCCGCTTTTTTCACCAACTCCTTCCACGAGATTTTTTCTGCCAAGCCAGCATTGTAAGCGCCCACTACCTCGTCGCACCACTCCTCCTGCGGAGCGAGGTAGTGGTTCGCCCACATAACGCCAAAATCCCCGAACCAGTAGCCAGCACGGACGAGTTTTGACTTTACCTCGCTCGCACTGACTTCCTTAGGCACATCAACAACGAACAACCTTGCGATGTGCCTATTCGGTACACGGACATGAATGAGGTGCACTACAGCCCACTTGGTCTTCTCCTCGGTGGCTTTATCATCACCTTCCTTTATACCGAGGAGCGCCAACGCATAATTTACATCCGAGACACAGTGGCTCGGATGCGCATCCAGTCCCCATTGAGCGGCACGATACAGGCACTCAAGCGCATTCCTGACATCCTCCAAGCATTCCAGTGCCCAGTTAGTGGGCTCATACGCCACGCCATACTTCAGCCTTTCCTCTTCACCTTGCGCCTTCGCAAGTAACTCGTCCAACAACCTTAGTGACTTCTCAATTTGCTCTAACGTCCACGATTTCTCGAACATACCAACTCCCCCTTTCCCTTTGGAATTTTTGAGCCTGCCAACCTTGAGAACTTAAATAAGAGCGCCAGCACTGTTCCTGTCCGACCAACACCGACCACCAAACGATAATTCTGCGGAAACAAACCGAAGGAAAGGCAAAAATTGGCAAGCAAGCGAGCAAGCAGGCGAGCGAGCAAGCGGGCAAACAAAAAATAGCCCACGACACAGAGGTCGTGGGCTCAAAAGGAATAGCCCTCAACCGCTTAGGACGGAGCGGGGTTAGTTTCAAACGCTATCGGCAAGGTAAGCAAGTAAAGCAGAGACATCGGGACAGTCAAGTTGTGACTGTAAGTGTTTCAACTTGCGGTAAACATGCGGTGGAACTCTGATGAAAACGCTCTCTTCGTAAAGGTCAACTCCAGCGTTTTCCCTGCCGAGCATTTTTTCAACAGCCCTTTCCACAGCGATGTTTTCCACGAACGCCTTGATGTCGCTGCCGTAGCGCCTGAAAAAGTCAATGATTAGCCTGATAGCGTCCGAAACGGTCAACTCGTCGCCTTCGGCTGGCATCAGCCCACCATACTCCCTCTCCCACTCACGAGCCAGCCGCTTCAGGTAGTCCACCATGTAGGAAGGCAACCTGACGGTAATCCTTTGTTCATACTCAGAACGCCTGCGCCTCATCGGCTCATACCGCCTTTCCATTTCTTCTTCGCCTCCTTCAAAGCCTCAATGGCTTCATCTATGGTCGGAAACCTTCCCGACAACTCGTTGAAAACCAGCATCCTGCCAATTTCCTCAAAGGCTTTTTTCCCCTTAGTCTCAAAAAACGGGACGGTAGAATAGACGGATGCGGTTGTCACTTTCCAAGCCTTGGCAGCCTCTTTCCGCCTCGTGTAATTGCCCGGGTAACACAACTCCGCCTTTATGCCCAAAGCCTTCGCAATGATTGCTATTGGCAAATCGTAAGTCAAAGCGGCTGCCATCACCACTTTTCGCAACGCACGCCTCGCCTCTCCCATCTCCAACTTAGCCCTCTCAAAAGCCTCAACCCTCTCCTTGTATTTGCGGACAAACTCCTTCAAAACTTCCAACCCATCGTTGAAGTCCTCAGGCAACTCGGGGACATCGCTATAATCAAACTTCAGTAACTTTCGCCTCAAGTGAGACTTCAACTTCGGGATAACCCACCAATTTCTCGGCATCGCCCATCACCAATTTCGGAAAATGGCGACTGAGCCCGTCCCGTCAACGGGCTCAGCCGCCAAACGACATTACTTAGAACCACGACGCCGCTTTCTGATGAACTTCAGTTGCGTTTCAAGGTGGTCAAGTTCAACGAATACGGCGGTGAAGTCGCCGGACAGTAGCCACAGGGAAGGTAAGGGCGTCATGGGTAGTTGCGGTCTGGTGACATAAAGGCTGCACCAAGCCCGCTTGTTCAGCCTGAAGAACAGAAGCCCGCCTTCCTTTCTCTGTTTCTCCGCCTTCTCAACCAACTCGCAACAGATTTTGGCGAAGAATTCCAAGTCCGATATTGGATGCAGTATCCTGTTCTTTACCTCAACGACGAACGGGAACTCAGGTGGGACTACAATGTCGCCCTCGTCCTGCCTGACACCGGTTTTCGTCCTCACGAACACCTGCCTGTCAGGCTCGGGCTCTTCGCCATACCAAACCTTGTAAAGCCACCTTCCTACCCACAACTCACCTTCCTTTCCCTTTCGCCTTGACTTCCTTCCATCCATCATTTCATCACCTCCAAAAGTTTGCCGAAACGTTCTCCGTTTGTCTCCAACAACTTCAACGCCCACTTGGAGACATCCCTGTAAGCGTCCAACTCACGACCGTTGACAACGATGAACGGGAACGACATCCCGTCCCTGTAACTGGCATAGAGCAGAAGGTGACACTTGTCGCAAGCGAAAACAAATTCGGACGAGTTTTTGATAGCCAACCCTTCAGCGCCGCATAAGCATTTCGCCTTCAACGCTTGCATGCCAATGCCCTCCTTCTCCATCGTTTTCACGACAACGACTTCACCTGTATTTCGTAGAACTTCGTGCTTGACTGGAACTCGGAAAGGTCAACATCGGGCAACCTTTCCTGCAGGAAAGCGACCAACTTCTTGCTGTCGTAAGTCGTCCGCTCCCTTTCCTTCACGATGATTGAAACCTTGCCCTTGTTCACCCCGACTTTCAACTTTCCGACCTCTATGGCGTTGACGAGGACGTTCCTGTAATGGTTTTCCTCTTGCTCCCATTTCCGCTTCTCCTCACGAGCCTGCTGCAACTTTATTGCGGCATCTTCAATTTCGTCATCGGGGATGTCGGTTATCTCGGCGTTGCTCCAACACCTCTCAATGAACGGGCAGACCATTTGTCTTTTGGCGTGAACGGAATACCACTGGCACGGGAACTTGTTCGGGCGGTAATGGAACGGGACTGGCGGGACCGCATTTTCTTCAATGGCACGCTTCATCTCCCTGACCCAGTTCGTTACCTCGGCAGCCTCAGTTTCGTCGTAAGGGATTTCGTAGACGGCAAATTGGCTGATGTCCTCTCTTGGGAAGTAGACGAGGTAGCCGATGTGTTCGCCGAGACCCATAGCGACCAGAGCGGTGTGGTAGGCGTGAACTTGCTTGATGTGGTGCTCTATCGGAGTGTAAGGCAACCCGGCGAGCCCCAAAGACTTGCACTCAATAAAGGTTTTGGCGGTTGGCAGGTAAAAGTCAATGTGTCCCTTGACGCCATCAATGTCAACTTCAAACTGCTTGATGGCGTCGGGGAACGCCGCTTCAATTATCGCCTCAAACAACTTGCCGGTCGCAAGGATGCCTTCCATCGGCGACAAGTCCACAGTTACGCCTTCCTTGATGCTGTAGAACTGTTGTCGTGGGCACAACCCGACAGCGGAAAGCCTGAGCCTCGGTTCTTCGGATTTAGCCATGTCAGCAATCGCTTTTGATATTTGCCCTTTCACTTGCTCAACATTCATTGGCTATCGCCCCCTTTGAACAGTTTTTCCTGCAACGCCTCAAGCACCGACTTGCCGTCACCTTCATAATCAAGGTTCGGCATCAACTTGATTACTCGCTCCGCATAATCCCACCTCGGGAACGGGACATCCTCCATCTGGTAAAGCGGGATGTAAAACTCGCCATCGTTCGGGTTGAACCAACCTATCGCCTTCCCAATCGCATCTAACATCACCCGCCTCGCAAACTTTGGCGGTCTGTCGTGGATGTAGTAGAACCACTGGCAACCTTTCAGTTTCGCAAATTTCAGGACAAAGTCCGGGATTGACACGCATTTTACCGTTCCCGTTTGGTGACGGTGGATGACCACGAACGACCACACCCCGTTGACCTTCGTCACCTTCCCCACTATGCACCACCTTCCACGCTTGAAGACCGAAATCGCAACTGACATCAACTTCCATCACCTCTCTTTCGTTTCGCCTGTATCCGTTGCCGTTCAAATTTCTCGCCGCAAATGTGTCATCTGACTTTGAACCTGTCTTCAACGCTGTATACTGCGTGGACTTGGCAAAGTCTTTTCTTGCAGTCAACGCAAACAAACTCGCCAGTCGTTTGTTTCTTGCAGTAATCACATACAGCCAATGCCATTTCACTTCGCTTTCGTAGATGAACTTGTGCATCGGGAGACCGGAAAGGGAAGCAACCTTTCGCCAAGCGTCATACAACGATTTCCCGATGTAAATGCGCAGGACTTCAAGTTTGGAGTGCGTTTTGGGTTCGGGTATTTTCAACTTTCCGACGAGCGCACTTTCTACCAGCGACGAGACTGGAGTTCCGGTGGACTTGGAAATTGACCTGAGGGACGAACAAAGTTCCGCTGGGACTTTCACGCTGACTTTGACCTTCACCTTCCTCACAGCAAACCACCAACCTTTCAGTCGTACAACCTTTCAGTCGTAATCGCAGACGAACCTGACGAATGGTGCGAGGAACACGGTTGAGACGGTTCCTACCATCCCGTTGCGGTTCTTGGCAACTATCATGTCAACACGGCGACCTTCAACAGACATCTCGTTGACCTTGATGGTTTTTGTGTCGTTGAGTTGGTGGAACAGGATGACCACATCCGCTTCGGCTTCCAAGTCGCCGCTCTCCCTCAAATCCGCAAGGGTCGGTCGCTTTTCAGCCCTCGCTTCGGTGGCACGGGAAAGTTGAACCGCAGCGACAACCACGCAGTTGAACTCCTTAGCCCAACGCTTCAGTTCCCTGACGATATCGCCGACCTCCTGATACCTGTGCTCACGCTTGGATGGTGGCGGTATCTGTTGCAAGTAGTCCACGAAGATGACTTCCACCGGGTTGGCGTAAAGGTTCAACTTGACAGCGGGCAACGGCATCGGTTTGTCAATGAAGAACAAGTTGTAGGAAGAAAGTTCTTCGGCGAAAGACATTACCTTCTGCATGAGTTTGGATGCCCTGTCGCTTGAGATGTCCGGTAAGGACGACAGCATGGAGTATGGGATGAAGGTGTTCTGGGCGATGATGCGCTGCACTAACTGTTTCGTCGGCATCTCGTATGACAGGAAGAGACACGACTTGCCGCTTCTCGCAGCGGCAACAGCAAACTGCAACAGGAACGCAGTTTTACCGACCGAAGGTCGTGCGCCAACTAAAACTAAACTGCCGCCTTCAATCGGTGACAGGAGTTCGTCCAACTCCGCTATCCCAGTGGTGATTGAGTGTTCGGATTGGGCGAGGCTGTCAAGCCAACTGATTATCGCTTCCTTGCCGGTAACTACATCTTTGGTCACATGGGAAGTTACACTCGCCAGTTTGTTTTCCGCTTCCGCCACGATTTCACGAATGGGCTGCAACGCCTCATTGAAGTTGCTCGCTTTGACTATATCCGCTTCAATTTTCGTCATTGACTTGACGAGAAGTTGCTTTATACTATGAAGAATGAGGCGCTCGGTTATGGATACTGGCGAAACTGTATGGGTGAGTTCCATGAGTTTCATGAGATATGGCAAGCCGCCACACCTGTCAGCGACGCCCATCCTTTCAAGTTCGGACAGGACATCAAGTGCGTTGACTGCTTTGTTCTCTTTTGCGACTTTCGCTATAGCCTTGTAAATCAGGGCGTGGGGCTCGTAAGTGAAATCGTCAGGCGCAACCATTGAAATTGCGATTTTTAGTTCGGATGGGTCGTCGCATATGAGGAGTGACCCGAGAAATGCTTGCTCGTGCGGCGCCGCTTGGGACGCAATTTCAACGAGAGCGTTGACGGTGTTTCCGTTTTTGCTTTGCCCTTTTGAAATGTTTGTCGCTTGCCGCATGCCAATGCCCTCCTTTTTGTGGGCGGTAGGGCGTTAGCCCTACCACCCACTTTTGTTTTTGCCCTCAAGCCAAGTCTATGTCTGCGTTGGAAAGCAACTCTTCCTTGCGCCTGTATCCAACGACGAAGCCGAGTTCGTAATCCGGCTCGCTGTAATCCTTGATTTCTATCGGTAAGTTGACAATCAAGTATCCCCTCGTGAACGGCAAGTCATGCAGGATAACTGCTTCAACGCCGTTGATGTGCCAGACCAGATGACCGGTGACTATCCATTTGAAGTCGCTCCAGTTCACCTTCTCTTCTTGAGTTGCAGCCTCGTTCCACTTCTTCATCTCGGACTTGAGGGTTTCAAGGAAGTTTTCAACGAAATTGTAATCCACCGACATGCCGCTGCTGACAATGTATTCACCACACTGACGCCTAATCAGTTTGGACGACCCGCTATCGTTGGCAATTCCAGCACGCTTGAGTTCTTCGTTGAAATGTAGCCAGAACTTCCGTGCAGCCAAGTTCTTCGGTTGGACGTGCCAGCCAGTGACTTTACCGACTGCGAAGACGACAGCGTCGCCAAGTTTCGGCTTAGTCCTCTCCTTGTAAGACTGCCACTGGGCAAAAGCAATCAGAGAATTGAAAGGCAGCGGTCTCGGGACTACACGACCAAAGCCAATTGACTTCGCTTCCCTGATGAAACTTTCAGGCGTGTAGTAAGACTTTCTGCCACCAGTGTATTGCAAGTATGCGTGGGGCATCACACAACACCTCCTTCACTGTCTTCCATCAACGCAAGGTAACTCGTGTGCTCCGGCACGATGTACATCCTCGCAGAAGCGAACTCAAAGTCTGCAATTTCGTTCCGTTCGCAGTAATCCAAGAACTTCTCGTATGCCTCATCGGACATCACCACCGAAATGGACATTCTCCCGTCCTTGATTGTCAGTGCTATGGTGCAATTCGTGATGAACGTTTTGCCGACAACGACGCCTTCCCTGTAAGCCTCATTGATTGGTTTCAACTAACTCACCACCCTTTACCTCGGTGTATCCCTTAAATCTCAACTCAAAGTCGTCGTAGAACAGCGCCTTCAAATCGTCCGGGTCTAAGACGAAGTGAAGGCAATGGACTGGGTCGTAATGGGACGAAACCCTGTAGGCTGAGTAGTTGACGCCGTTGTTGTCCAGAAACTCGGAGACGATTTCGGCTACCCTCTCATACATCAGGAAGACTTTTGGCTTATCGCTTTTGCCTTGTATCTTGAACAGCACCATAACAATCACTCCACTTTCCCGTTGAAGAAAACCAAACTCTTGACCGCAACGATTTGACCTTGCTCGTTCCTGATTGCGCCCTTGCCAGTGTCGGGCGCTGCGAAGTTCAAGACGAAAACCCCGCTCGCTGCGAGGACTTGCATCAGCGGCAGCGACACGATGTAGAGGGTGTCAGGTTCTCCGTAGTAACAGTCCACTCTACCATGAACGCTTTTGTCTCCGTTGACCACCACCATCCCTTCTTGCGGTGCACCGTATCGCCTGACGACACCGACAGTCTCAAGACCGAGTTCTTCCACGATGACTTTGAAAGGCTCACCGTCAAACTCAACGGCACGGAGGACGACACCGCTCGGTTCAACAGTCCAACTCCTTCCGTTGTTGACAATCGTGATGCTGTGAGGCGTGAGGTTTACGACCTTTTTGAACTTACGCACGCTTTACCCCTCCTTTTTGAGTTTTCAAATCAAACTATCAAGGAACTCTTCCGTGTCCACAGTTCCCTGCCCGCTTCCCTTGCTGACTGCCACTTCCGCCATGACTTCCATAGTCCTCTTCTCAAGTTCGGTCAGTTTTGATTTCTCCAGCGCCTTGACGTCCGATGGCGAGTAACCTTCCTCTTGGCAAACCGTCACGAACGCTTCTTTGACCTCGTCTTCGGTCAATCCAATCAACTTTCCGTAATCCATAAGCCGCTTCCACATTCTGTTAACTTCACCGTTCTTTTGGGTTTCGCTTTTGCCTTGCTTTTTGTTGGCTTCCTTTTGTTCAGTAAAGCCGATTTGCTTCAACAGTTCCGTCAGGTCGGGTTCAAAGTCTTGCGGTGTCCCGAAACGGTTTTTGGCGAAAAACCGTTGGTTGTGAGAGGTAAGGTAAAGCCTGTAGGGTTCAAGGTCAATGTCCATGTCTGGGCTCGCTGCGTAGGCGACGATGTCCATGTAACCGACGAGGTTGTCCATCAACTTTCGTGGCATGATGTCCGGGACATAGAGGGCACCGTGTTCGTCTTTGTTGATGCGTCTGTGGGCGATGAAGATGACGAGGTCAGAGGGAGTTGAGTAAAGGAACTGGCTGACGAAGTTGTCCATCTCCAGTTGAAGTTGAAACCAATCTTGATACTCCGGTCTCTTGTAATAAGCATCGCCCTGCCTGAAATTGACGATTTCGAGGAGACGCTTCCTGAGGTAGGTTGAGAAACCGTCAAAAGCCAAAGTCTTGATGTCCTGCCTTTTGGTAATTTCCTTGAGGGCAGCCCTCAGGGAACGGAAACTGTCTTGGAAGACCTTGCCTTCACGCTCAACGATTTGCGGGACTATCAGTTGCAGCGTCACGCCATCAGTATCGGCTAAAATCCTGTCAGCACCGCCCTCAAAGTCAAAGACCACCATCGGCTTGGGCGCTGTTTTGAGGAGAGTGGTTTTGCCAGACCCAGCGTAACCGTAGACGAGCATCCTTACGCCACGCTTTTGCATGCCAATGCCCTCCTTTGAGTTTTGATTTTGAGACCGCCAAAAATGAGACCTTAAATAAATAATCCCACTACTCACTACCCGTTAGTGAGACTAATCATCATAGGCGGTCTCACGAAGTTTTTCCAACTCGTGGAGTTTCTCCAAGAGGGCTTGCCTGTCAACGAAGATTTTGCCGCACCTTTTCTTGCCACCGCCAACTCTGATGTGCGGCAAGTTCCACTCACGAATGAGTTGGTAAGCCCTCGTGTGGGAAATTTTGATGCCGAAGTTCCAAAGGATTAGGTGCATCTCGGCTGTAGTTATATAACGACCACCATCAAGTTCCGACATCACCAATAACCTCCTTCAAAATTGTGATGAGCCGCTGAAATTATGACGCATGTTTTTCAGCCTGTAAAGAGCCAGACGAACCATCCAACTCAAAGAACTTAAATAAGGAGCGAAATTTTGAGACGCCCTTGCCAAAATTTGCGAACATGCTCTGAGCCGATGAAATTTTCTTTTCTCTCTCCTTATCTCGACTAAGTTACGATTATCTCATTAATGTCACGCTCCTTGACAAGTCGTTAAATAAATTTCAAATATATTCCGTTAGAGGCCTCTAACGGAATATATTTATAACGGCCGTTAAATATTTAAGAGGAGCAACGCAAATTTGAGCCTCAAAAACGGTCGCTGACTTAAGTTGGCTTATGAAATTTGACAGTTTTTGTGTTACCGTGTGTTACCGTGTGTTACCACCCCCGATTTTGCCGCCATTTTGACCGAGTTTGGCTGAATTTTTGGCAAGTGGGCGTGCAAACCCGTGAAAAACACCCTCTTTTTGTGACACCGCTCTAAAGGTCAAAAGTCACACGGATTTTTGCCCTAATTTTGGGCGATTTTGCCCAAAACTTATAACCGTCACAAAATTTGAAGTGATGTGCCCAACAGGAAGCGGTGAGGCAATTTGAGCGACATTTCCCTTTCAACCTTCTAACCGCACGGGACTTTACAAAAAACAAAACGCACTTCATAATTACACCAGCCTTTTCAAAGAAAGGAGATGGTTGCGGTGACTAAATTCGTTTCGTTGCAAAAAGTCTACATGACTTGTCCTCGCTGCAAGGAACTCGCCGACGAGGGTGAAAGGTTCTTCGTTCCTCAGGTGGAGAAGGACATCTCGGACTTCATCACTGAAGGTCAACTCAACTGCCGCCACTGCGGAACTACCATCGCCACAATTGACGCCTTGAGCCAAACGGAATTTGTGGTCAGGACTTTCAAGGGAGCGCCTATTGAAATCACGAAACCTTTCATCGTGAAATTGAGAGCCGTTGACCCTGACATTGAAGAAGAAGACTATTGAGGTTTGGAGGTGAACGAGAATGCTTCTGAGCCAATTGGTTGAGCGTGTTTGCTCAAAAGTCCCGATTGATGTCAAGTTGCCGTCAGACATAGATGTCGCAAAGCCTGAAGACTTGTCGTCCTTGGAAATCCATGCACTAATCGCTGACTTAGTCGCTGAAGCATGCCTCATCAGCGGGATGGGTCCTCGTGGCGCTTACGCTTTCGGTGAGTGGCTCGCCGAACTGTTCAGCGGTTGGTCAACACGCTACAACAACGAATTTGATGTGGCGTCTTTGAACAACGCCTTCGGTCGTGGCGCTTTCAAAAACGAAAGTTACACCATCAGGCTATACTTGCTACCATCGTGGGAAAAATTGGACGAATACATTGAAGCCATAACCGAAGGCGTCAAGGAAGCCTACAGGGAAGCGATTAACCTCTCCACTTGACCCTGAACTCTTTGCCGTTCCAGAAGGACAGCAAGTAGCCGTTTTCCCTAATGAAGTTGATTATGTCAACCTTGAAGAACCCCCTTGCGTTCATCTCTATGATGCATAACCCTTGCGACCAAATCCTGCCGCTGTCCCAATGCGGTCGTTGGTAACTCAAGCACGGGACAACCCAACAACCCTTTGACCTGCCAGAATAGTCCATCTGTATGTAGACATCGCCCCTGTGCCAGTGCCCGAACACCGAGTTCTTCAAAATCCTGAGGAAAATGGACCTCGCCAAGTTGACAGTGTTGCCAGATAGCCTGACCTTGTCGCCGTGGCTGATGAAAAACTCTTGGAAGTGCACGGTCGGTGCGACATCGTAGCCAACGGGCATGGGCGTGTCCTTGTAGTTCAGGACGATGAAGTTTTCCTTTTCATTGAGACCGAGCAGGTGTTCAACGGAAAGTTCGTCGAGCCCGAAGAGTTCCGGCGCTCTGCGCCACAGGTAGTTTTTGAGCCTGTCCTCGTGGTTGCCCATCACGAAAATCCACGCTTCCGGGTCAAACCTTGCCACCATCCTGTTGAGCAACTTCCTCGCTTCTTTGATTTCCTCTCCAAGCATCAACTTCCTTCTTGGGTTCTTGTCAAAACGGGAGATGGCGAAGAAGTCAATGAAGTCGCCGTTGATGACAATCAGTTCTGGCGTCGCTGCGTCTATGACTTGAAAGGCTAAGTTGACCGCTTGTTCGTCGTGGAATGGGACATGGACATCATTGATGACCGCTATGTGAATTGTTTTCTTGGACGCCACCTTAACCGAAGTCCCCTCGCTTAATGGCTCAACCGCAAAGGATTTGGGCATTCAACCAACTCCTTTTCAAGGAGTTGTCTCTACGGGCAAAACTGCCTTCTCAACGAACTCACGCCTCAACTGCCTCGTCGCCTGTGCCTTCCTGTTCCTTTCGTTCAGCAACTGTAACCCGAAGGTGAACTTGGAATAGAGGAACGATGCCGCTTTCTGTCGGCTCAGAGCCATCGTGCCGTGAACGCTGAAGTATTGCTGGACGCCGTTGACCAAATGGTTCAGGTAAGCGTTCATCTCATCTTCGGTTATCTTGCCTTCAGCGTAGTCCCTCTCAATAGCCCTGAAGGTTTGGGCGAGGGCTGGTGCGTAGGAGTAGACGATTAGTTCGCCGAGTTCCCTCGCATCTCCGGTGTTGCGTGCCCTCTCAATGTATTTCGCCAGCAGGGCACGGCGTTCCGCTGTTGATGTCGTCGTTGCGTTGAACCTGACGGCGTCCTTCCAAGCGTTCCTGCTGATGGGCTGACCAACCATCATCCTCCAGACGAACTTGGCAACGCCAAGCCCTTCCTCAAGCATGGGTCTATACTCGGCACCGACCAACCTCCCCTCTTCGTCGTAACGCTCAGTCCCTTCCTTCACTTCCGTCGGTATCATCCAGACGCCACGCTGAGCCTTCAAGTATTGGTTATAAGCCCTCGCTGCCGCAGTCCCGAAAGTCAGGAACAAAACGGTGTTCCAAACCGACGACCAATACTTCTCAGCCTGCAGTTCCTTCGGCAACTCGTAACCACTGACGGTCACGGTCGGCATCAGAAACTTCTCCCTTGAAGCGATGAGCGAAGTCGCAATCTCAGCCATCGGTTGAAGGAACGCAGGCAACTGCCTTGAGAACTTGTAGTAAACCGCAGAGCCCAAGTCAAACATCCAGTCAATGAACACCCTCGCAATCGGTGGCAAAACCCATTCGCTAACACCGCCAGCCTGTTTGCCCGTAAAGGCGATGTAGCCTTGCTGTAACAGCCACCAAGACAGGAAACTGATTGCGCCCATCGTTGCGTATCTCATGAGCATCTCGTAGTCCCGTGCCTTCAACGCACTGTAAATCGGTCGGTAGTAGCCTTCATACAACCCCCACCACCGATGTATCAGGTAGTTTTGGAACAACCCCAACGCAGCGGCGAAGTTGTCCTTCAGAATAGCCATAGGTCGTTGCATGATGCCGTAGTTGCCCTGCGTCCTGTAAACCACACGCTCCATATGGTTTCTCGCCAACTCTACAGCCCTGTCGTGCGGCGTCCCCCTGCTGATTTCGGTCGTGTAAGCGTCTATGAACGCCGACAGACCTGCGAGACCGGTGACATATTGGTCGGTGACCTCAAGGGCGAGGAAGCCGAGTTTGTCAACGACATCAAAACCACGCTCTATCATGTTAGCCGCTTTTATCAAAGCCCTCGCAAGCGACGGCACTGTCTTGTAATTGGACATAATCATGTCAAGTTCCTCAAGGGACGCCTTCGCCAATGCGGTCTCGCTTCCAGTTATCGCCTTCTCCTTGACGCCAGTTAGAAGCGCCGCAAGGTGCGGCATCTCAAGTTCAACGACACGGTGGAATTCAAGCAAAATTTCGCTCGCCTTACCCCTCGGCATCATCCGAACCCACCGCTCTCGTGGGAGTTTGTGCGATGCAGCCGATGGCGACATCTCGTAAACGAAATCAACAGCCTCCGGCATGACAGACATAATCCACATCGCCTGCAGCGTGGACTTGAATGCGTTCATTTGGCTGTCGTAAGGGTGCATTATTGCGCCGAGTATGCTCTCAAACTGAGCCACTGCCGTTGACAGGTTGAACTGCAAAAACTTCCTCGCAGAGAACTCTACCAACTTCCGTGCGATGGCGAAGTTGGGGATATAGCGCTGCAAAGTGGCGTGTTGTCGCATGCGCCAGAAGGCTTTCCTTATGTCATCTTCGCTTTCAGCGCCGCTTAGCAGTTGAGCCGCTTCCGTCTCCCACCGCTCAGCCATCCTAAGTTCCCTGTTGATTACGGTCGTGAGGTTCGGGACTGGTTCGGGCAACCTGCCCGCCATCATCAAAACGCCCAAGTCCCTAACGAAAGTAGCCAGCGGGCTTTCAACATCCAAAGCCCTGATTGCGCTCTCAAGTTGGTGCAAGACGGGGATGACATCGGCGGACAGTGCGAACCTAACTACACGGTTGAGGTATGCTTCAAGGTTGTTGAGCCACAAGTCGCTGACGGGCAACGCTTCAAGCCGCTGATACCTGCTCCTGATATCCGCTTCAGACTTGCCACGACGGAACTTGTCCGGAACGGGGTTCTCAAGGGCTTCACGGATTTTGCGCTCAAACAGATTGGGGTCTAAAATTGCGGCGTTGGCAAAATCTACGATGAAGTGCGGTAGGTAGTTCTCAAGCGGCTTGATTGGTGGCTTGCCTTGTATCTGCAACCCCAAGTTGATTAGGTTCAGGGCTTCGTTGCCGATGTCTCTCAGGGCTTGCCCGACCTCTTCAAAGGTCGCTTTCAGTTCCGCTTCGTCGGCGAACATCCCTTTGAGCGAAGGGATGTCTTGCAACTCCTTGAAGATAACGCTCGCAAACTGGTCTTTCAAATACTCAGTGGGTTTCTCGTAGTAATCGGCTGCCAGTTCAAACAGGAAAGCGGCTGCAGCCTTCGGCGATGCGACCTTCTTGGATTTGGCTTTCTCGGCTAACCTGTCCAGCGCTTGCCTTATAGGCGTGACGAGTTCGGCGAGTTGCCTATCGGCGATAATCGTCATCCGCTCGTCTATGTTCTCTGCGAACCACCGCCTGATTTCGTCACGCACCGCCGGGTCTGCTATCGGGAACAGGTTCATCAGGGCTTGTGCGTTGGGCATGGCGAACAACGAGCCGAGCCCGCCAGTCTGGGAAACGGCTGCTATGACCGCTTCGGCGGACAACCGCTCCTTAGTGACTTTCTCTATGGCGTCAAGGACAGCGGAAGCCAACACTCCAAAGTTGGGGTCTCCCTGTAACCTGCGCCAAAAATCCAACTTGCTCTCAAAGACCAAGCGGTTGGCGTCAAGCCGCATCGCTAACTTGGTAAGTCGTGGGTAGTTCACGGGGTCAAAATTCGGTTTACCGAGTTTGTAGAAGTCCGTTACCGCTTGGTAGTTGGTTCGGTTCTTGCTGAGTTTCACCAACTCGTGCCACAGAAGGATTTGGTCTTCTGCGGAGTAGATTTCACGGCGCAGCAAGTTGGTTTCGCCCCACAAGTCCGTCAGCGTCTTCAGCCACGTGTTCTGGTTGTTCGTCCACTCGGCAACGAGTTGCTGGACGGCTGGGTCGTTGGGTTTGAGCCTTGCAGCCCTGTAAAGCCAAGTTATAGCCCTGTTGAAAGTTGTCTTGTTGGAAACGGCAAAGAACTCTGGCGTCAATTGAGCGACAACGGCGTCCATCTGTTGACGCTCGGGGCTGTTCTTGGGCATGGTGAAAGCAGCCATGATTTTGTATGCTTGCTCAAACCGTGACCTCTGCCTCTGCAAGTTCCTGTTAACCCTTCCGACCGACGGGTCTATTCCAGATAAGGTGCTGACCAACCGAGCGAAGAAGTCGGTTATTGGGGTTATGTTGCCCATGTTGGAGTTGATGCGTTTAAGCCGTGTCATTGCCGAGTTGGAAAAGTCTTGCGCACGCTTCTCAAAAACAGTGTCGGCAGTTTGAGGGTTGTTGAACACTTGTTCGGAAAGGGCAATTTCGTGCTGCATCCTCGCTATCGTGTAGATGTCGGTGAGGGCAAAGGCTGGTGCGTGGGTCTGGAAAGTGGCGGAGAAGTATCCTATTTGAGCGGACTTCAAGTTGTTGGCTGCCTGTTCCGTTACGCTCAAAAGGTTTCTCCAGTTGGTAGCCAAGTTGGCGAACACGGCAATTCGTGGGTCGTTGCCGTAATTGAACTTTAACATATCAATGAACTCGTTGAGGAGTTGGTCGTCCCTCAGTATCTCCTTCCACATTACTCCTTGCAGTTTCTTGCTTGCCTTGAACCTCGCAAAGGCTGACGCAAATCCGCCCTCCTCCAACGGTTTGGTCAGGAAATCACGCAAGGCTCTCTCGGTAGTATCAAGTTGAGACCTCGCACGGATGTAAACTTCGGTGGCACGTCTGACCAACTCGCCGTAAGTCGCTATGGCGCTCAGTTGTGGCTTGCCGCTCACATAATCCCTCACTGTCTTGGGCAACTTTGAAATTTGGTCTCTGACAATTTGACCGACATCGCCGGCGAGTTTGGAGAGCGTTACCCCCCTTCTCGCCAGCATCTTGATTGCTTGGTGGGCAAGGAACGAAGCGGCAGCGACGCCCAAAGCGACCTCGCCACCGTAATGCCACAGCAACCACCCGCCGACAAGTATCGGTATCGGGTTGATGCTGTAAAGTGCGCCAGCCATGCTCTCGCCGTTACGGACATGGACTTGCGCCTCTTGGAGTTTCTCCCTTGCGGCTTCAATGGCTTGATGCCTGTTTTCCCCGGTCTGTTGTGCGGCATCGTTCAAAGCGTTGAGCGCCAACTCCAGTTTCTCGTCGGCAAGTTGTAGTTGCTTGTCAAATTCGTCCGGGTAAGTGACCATGTCTATGTCAGCCCAAGATTTAATCCGCTCACGGACATGTTGCAGGTTCTGCTGGACAGCCCAGACTTTTTCGGTCACCGACGCCACCTTCTCTGGAGTGGCGTCGGCAAGGTCAACCAACGCTTCAGCCAACTTGCTGGTCAGGTAAGGGATTTGCCAAGTCCACGCCGACAGGACAGTCCGCTCTTCTGGGGTTTTAGCCATCAACACCGATGGCGACGGGACTTTGAACTCACGCCACAACCCGTCGTTGATGCCTGCGTAGAATGCGGTCTCGGCGTTGTTGAGCATAATTTCGCCAGATATTGGGACGAGCCCGACAGCGACTTCCGACTGGACTGTGGTCAGTTCCTCTGGAGAAGTGACGCCGAAATCTTCAGCGGTAACAGTGCCGCCCTCGGTTGTTGCCAAGACCCTCGGCGCTTCCTCGTAAACACCTTCGGTCACCGTCCCGCCTTCAACTTCAAGCCTCGGCGCTACTTCCTCGGTCTCAACTTTAACGAACTCCGCTTCCGACACTGTCCCGAACATTTGTGCACGGCGTTCCATCCGTTCGGCACGCTCACTTGCCGTCCTGCCGACAACCATCAAAGGTTGCAGCCAGTCACCGACAATCAACTTGTGGAGTTCGTCGGGGAGTTCGTGCGGCGGGTTGGTGAGCCACTTGAACCGTGCACCGAGCCCAGTCCCGGCAAGCGATGACTTGACGATGCTCTCTCCCAGCGACCTACCGACAGACAACTTGATGTTGTCCTCAAGCCGTGCGTAGTTGCGTTCAATCGTCTCTATGTTCTCGGAAACCCATTGCATCAACCTGATGTAAACTTCCATGTCAAGTTGCCTTAAAGCCGTAGCGCTCTCAAAAGAGTAATCCGCCTCGTCAAAGTAACCCCTATCAACCAACCAAACCCTCTGTTTGTATTCCTTGCCGCTCTTGGTTCGTCTCGTCTCAATGGTGGACAGAAAGTCCCTCAAGAAGTTGCCCTTGTAAATTGTCTGTTCCATCATCCGTCGCATGTGCCAAGACATGAACTCGTCGGCAGTGTTGGCGATGTGGTTGAGGGCTAACATGATGTCACGGACATGTATCGGTTTGTTTTGCTGTTTGCGCTGTTGGGCGAACTTCCTGATGCTGTAAAGTAGTTGCGACCAAGCGCTGTCAAGTTCGCCGATAGCGTCAAGTATGTCCTGCGGGCCTGGGATTTTGATGGGCTTGTAGGTCGGGAAAGTCTTAGGTGCAAACAACGACGTCCTGAGTTGTTTCGTCTCTTGCGGTTTTTCAACTTCAGCCGCTAACTGTTCCGCTTCCGCTTCCGGCACTGCAGCCAGTAGGACCTCAAACAAGTTTCTGACTTCGCTGTCGTTGACGGATAATTGGTTTGCGTCCTTGCCGTAAACTTTCGCTATCGCTTCCCTCAAATTCTGTGCCGCTTTCATGTATTTGATGAGCGGCGCTTTCAACGCATTTCGCCAGTCCCCTGACAGTTTGATGGCTTCGCCTTTGCTGACAGCGAGGGCTTCCGATGGCACTGGCGGCAAACTGTCCAACAGCGACGCTGCGTAGTTGGCGTTACTGAGGGCGCTTTGAATGGTCTTGACCAATTCCCTGTTAGCGTCCAGAGAGGACGAGTAGTGCTGCATCAACTTCTTGGTGTTTACTTCGCCAGCCGCTTTCGCCTCGTTGAAAGCGTCGGTTACATCTTTCAACGTCAACAAGATGTCATAACTTGATAGGTCGTGGGCGAGTTCCACCAAAGCATCAACCAATTCGGTGTTGTAAGGTGAGCGCCTGATAGTGTCGTAAATTTCGTTTAACAGTTGGCTGACATTGACGGTCACAGCGCCCTCAACGCCCTCAACGGCTTCAGTGGCGTTTGACCTCAAGATGAACCTGTAAGCGTCCTCTGGCAGGTCAAGCAACCAATCGTCGGCGTCCTTGCCGATTTTCAGGACTACCCTGTTTTCGCCGGACAGGATGTCGCTTATGACAAGAAGTTTGTCCGTTAAGGTGTCAGTATCAACTTTGGACAAGTCATAAACTAAGTTCCGTAGCGTTTCTACGGTTCTCCTAATTCGCTCAAGGTCGCTGTCGCCGAAAACGAGGATTTCGTCAGAACCCAAGATTATCCGCTTCAATTTGTCCTTGCTCTCAATCAACCCGCTGAAGAATTCAACAACCCTGTTCGCTTCCCTGATTAGCAACGGTAACCTGTTGATGGTGTCAACTTTTGCGTTCACGTAACGGCTCTCCATCAAATCGTCAACGACCTCGTAAAGGTTGGAGATGTTTTCTTCCAAACCTTCAGCCTTGTAAATGGTCGTGTCGTGGATGAACTTCGTAATCCGCTCGCTCATCCGGTCAACGAAAATCTCCGTGAACAGGTCAACGATTTGCTGTCGGTTGTGCGGTATCCCCATCTCTGCCGCAACGGTGTTTACCAACGCTTCAAACTGGGGCGTATCGTAGATGGCAGAGAGTGCGCCTTTGATGAACGGCTCAAGCCACTGCTTGCTGAAGGCGTCAAACCGTGCGTGTTTCACCGCAGCGACAACGGCTGCCCAGCCGAAAAGCCGTTTCGTGAAGTAAATGTGGTTGCTGCTCTCTTTCAAGCCCTCCACGATGGCTTCGTGGATTGAAGGTATTAGTTGCTCCATGACCTTTTCCAAGGTCTTAAGCCGTTCCTTGCTCAAGCCCAACCCTTCAAGGCTTCTTTTGGCGACTGACAGAATGTTCTCTGGTTTGGCGACACTTAGGTTCTTCAAGGAGAACAACTTTTTGTCGCCAATCCAGCGCCTGTAATGGAATAACCCTCGTGCGCCGTGCTTTTCTTTCGCTGCGTTTATCTCATCAAATAGGCTGAAAAGCGACTTGAAATCGCCTGATGCGATGGCTTCCTTGACTTTGCTGTAAAACTGCAGCAGCCCGCCAAGTTCCCTGTGCAGCAGCGTCCGTGCCGCTGAGACCGTCCGCCTGCCGTAGAAACTCTTTCCAGACATCAATTCGTCGCTCACCTTCCGTGACATTTGGAAGATGAGCCAACCGAGTTGATGTTTCAGTTGGTCGGTAACGATTTTCCTGACCGCAGCCCTTTCCTTATCTGGCAGTTTCCGTTTGTTCAAGTAATCGTTGAGCGCTTTGTAAGTTCGCTTGATGACTGGCGCAAACGGAAAGGCGTCTGGAATGTCATCGGGGTTGAGCGTCCCGCCCTCAAAAGCGTCCATCCAAGCGTCAAACTGAGGGAAATCACTGAAGAGGGAGTCTGCCATTGAGATGGCTACGATGTTGGTAGGTGACGGGCTCGTGTTGGACTTGCCGCTCCTTTTATCGGACAAGTTAATCTTGTTGCCGAACCTTGCGTTGTATCGTTGCAAGATGTTCTCGCCGAGCGACCTCAACTCTTCCCAGTCCGTCCTCAGTTCCTCTGAGTGCTCAATCATCCCGAAAAGCCTTTCCGCCATTGCGATTTTCAAGCCTTTTGCGAGTTTCTCCCTTTGCTCCGGCGTGAGGTCTTTAATCAGCCGGACAATCCTGTTGGCTTCCTTTTCCGTAGCCATCAGGATGAAATCGGCAACTAACCTCTGTTCCGCTTCGTCCGCTTCGCCATTGAGGAACTTGCGCCAAGTCTGCATCAATGACTGTATCGTCGCATTAGATTTGATGTTGTTGAACTCTTCCGTTACTGCTTTGAGAAAGACTTTGCTGACTTCAACGAACAGTGGGGTGTATCGCTCTTTTTGCTCTGGCGTCTTAAATTCCCTCGCCAAAAAGTCACCGACGAAAGTCTCCCACGCCTCCATCTTTGGCGGCAACCCTTTGATTGCCGCAACGAACCTGAACCTCACATCTGGGTCAAGTTTCGCAAGGGCTTGCTGGACCTCTTTCCTTCTCAGCGCAGCATCGTGAGCGTCATCGTAGAACAGTTCTTCAAGGAAATCTGGGTTCTTGAAGACCTTTGCGACCCGCAGCAGCCAGTTGTTGATGTAGTAAAGGACTGGAGTGGTCTCATTGACTTTCTTGTTCAAAGCCGACATGATTTCAAAAACTTCGCCGAAAACGGCATCTTGCAACCGTTCAAGGTGTGGGACGATGCCTTCTGCCATCCTGCTCGCAAATCGTTGTTCCGTGTCAAAGGCTGCGATGATAAGGGGCAATTGGTATTCCGTCGCAACAATGTTGTCCCTCAGCAACTTGTATGCTATCAACCTTTCGGCTGGCGTGATGTATCCGGTTTTGGACGCTTCTATAATTTGCTTCGCCAATTCGTTGGCACGCTCTTTCGGAATTTCGCCAATGCCTGCCACGAGCCCTTCAAGGTTTTCGTCTCGCCAGAGGGTGAGTTGGGTAGTATCGTAAGGCAGACCAACCGTTTGGAGCGTGTCCATCAAATCGGAGTTGGGGTCGGCAAGTTCAAGGACACGCTCAGTCCCGACGACGAAAGCGATGGCACGGTGTCTCATGTGGATTTCGGCTGACAGGTCTATAGTCCTTAAACCGATATCGTAAGGGAGCGAGGGAAGGTGCGCTATACTCCATTTGAAACCCTTTATTGCCCCATCAATTTCGCCATACTTGACCATCTCAACGAAATTGTTGACGGCGATTTCAAGTTCGTATAAAATCCTCTTAGCAGTCAAATCATGGGTCTTTGAAAGGTCAGGTTTTTGGATGGCTGCGACAATTTTGTCGCCGCCATAGAGTTCAACTTCCTTGACGATGTAGTTCGGTTGGCTCTTGAGCCAATTGGTGTGCTCTTGCAAAGCCAACGCTATCGGCGTCCGCCGTGACGGAACTCTGTAAGTTACGACCACACGGAAACCGCTTTCGTCTTCAAAAGTGGTCGCTGGCGTCAGCCACTCACGCAGCGTCCTGCGACCGAAATTGGGCTTAGCAGTCCTCGTCTTGTCGGTAATGTTGACGGCAACAATTTCTTTGTCCAGAACTGAAAGGTCTGGTTGGACAGTTACGCTTTTGACCCGTGCGTAAAGTTTCCTGATGTTCCTTCTAAGTTCGTCAAAGAAGGCTGCAAACTTCTGCGCTACCCTCTGGCTGCTTTGTTCTTGTTGCTTCTGCTCGCTTTCTGCGAGTTGGCTGAGCGTCCTTACAGTAGACGCAACTGATATTTCCCTAATCGCCTCGTCGTAAATCGCCCGTATCTCTTCAACATCCATGTCCGTGAAGGCTGAACTCAAAATCTCAACGGCTGCTTCCTTGTCCATCCCGAGTTCCTTGAGGTCACTTAGCCAAGCGACCATCGCTGCAAGGTCGGGGTGGAAGATAGCCCTGCCTTCTATCTGTTTGTCGGCATCTCCAGTCACTTCCCAAGTGTCACGCAAGTCCTCGGCGTAATCTGACGCTTCTTCTTTCCAACTTGCGACTTGGTCGCCGAGACCTTTCCTTGCCGCTTCCGTTTCCAACTCGTTGGCGACCCTTTCAGCCTGTTGCGCTACCGGGTGCGACTTGTCCTCTACCGCTTCGCTGATGCCTTTCGCCACTACATATGCCTGCTTCAGTTCGGCACTACTCTTTTCTTTCCCGGTCAACTTCACCAATTCGTCAACGACCTGCTGGACTGTTTCCCTTTGTTGCCTGACGATTACGACCCTGCCGTCACGGAGAACGGAAACTTGGTTAGGAGGCAGCCCTTCGTCAATAATCCTCTGTGCCTCGTCCGGACGCCTTCTCAAGTTCTCAATCTGTGCGTCTGTGTAGCCCATCTCCCGCAACTTGCTCTCAACTTCCTCTGGCAACTGATACTTGAACTGCTGAGACGCTTCTGCTTGTTCCCGTTCCTTCCTCTGCCTGAATTCACGCAAACTCAACCCTGCAAGCGGTCTCTCGCCCTCTTCGGTCGGCTGGACTTCAGGTTCTGGCGTTGCCACAGGTTCGGCTGCCACTTCGCCAGTTCGTTTCCGTTCACGATACTCTCTAAGGCTCAGACCTGCAAGTGGTCTCTCGCCGGCTTCTTCTGTCGGTTTGGTTTCTGGAGCGGGTTTGGGCTCTTCTGTGACTTCCCCCTTCCGCTTGCGATACTCTCTAAGACTTAACCCCGCAAGCGGTTTTTCTTCGGCAGTTTTCGTTTCTTCTGGCGCTTTGGCAACTTCCTTTGCTTCGGCGGCTTTTTCTGCCGCTGCAGGTTTCTCCGGTTGCCGTTTAGTCCTCTTAGCCTTCTCCGTCGGTTTCGGCTCAACTTCCTCTACGGGCTTGACCTCATCAACTTTCGGTTGCGTCGGCTCTTCAACTCTGGGCTCAACTTCTTTCGGAACGGTAACTTCTTCAATCCTCTCAACCGCTTTCGCAGTGACTTCTGGAATTACCTCGTCCAACTTGCCAGCGATGTTGGTCTCAGCCGACGGGACTTCAAAAGATGTGACTGTGACTTGGTGGGCTTTTAGGTCGGCAAACCTAACCGGTTTGTCCGGCAAAACGTTGGCAATATCGTGGTCAACAGCGACGGTCAAAACGACGAGGTTCTCCCAGTGCGTTGGTGGTGGCAGGAGCGGCAAGTTCCTCGTCTTCCGCTTCCTCAGCCGCTGAGATAGAAATTCGACAGCCTCCCTGTAAGCGCTCAAGTATTTCCCGGCGACCACTGACGGTTGCTGCCGAACCCTGCGACCGAGTTTCCGTGAGACGGAACTCAACGCTGTAGGTGCGTGTTCTATAGCGGTCAAAAAATCGGGATAGAAAGTTATGTCGCTGAAGTCGTTGTTGGCTCGTGCTTTGGTGGCGACATCAACTGGAACGACCGCAAAGTAATGCTTTTTTGGCGTCAAAGTCTTGACTTCGCCAGCGGTCGCAACGAAGACGTCGCTTTCCAACGACACCTTCTCAATCGGTTGCGACGAAACATAGACTTCCCCGTCGGGCGTGACGACCGTGAATATCGGGGTTTTCCTTTCCGGTGCGAATTCCGCTGAAACGATGCCTTTGCCGAACAAGTCTTCTATCGGTGAAGTTGAAGTGATGACGTTACCGTCCGGTGTCACTATCGTGTAAATCTTAGGTTCTTCTATGCGCCTTCTAACTTCGCTAATTTCTTCTTCGGTTGCAATCCTCGTCTCCCTAAACCTCGGCGTCCCAAACTCAACCGCAGCCACGCCTTCGGGCTCAAGGACTTTCTCTGCAGCGGTGGCGGCAACCTTACCTACTCCGGGCATCACCAGTTCGTAAATAGGGACTTCCCCAACTTCCTCTGGCGCTTTCCGCCTGAATTTGAGTTGGATTTCACCTTTCCTGATTTGTTCCCACAAAGGTGACGGTTGCCTGCGCCTCGCTTCCATCAAGTTGGTGTTCGGCTTGTCGTCTTCGGTCTTGGGTCTCTCGCCGGTGATTGTCGCCTTCTCGGTCGCTTCCTCTACATCCTGTTGGGTCTTTTCCTGCAGCATACCCTCAATCGCTTTCAAACGCTCATCAACATCTTCAATCTGCTGCGACAACTTTTGTGGGTCTGCTGTCTGGGTCTTGTCCACTGGCTGCGGCGGTCTGACCTTGCCTTGCTCCAGTTGCTTTGCCAAATTGTCAAGGTGCGTCTGCCACAACTTGAACTGTTGTGGCGACATCTGCCTGATGTTGCGCCACGAAATATGGCGACCCAAGCCCATGATTGAGCCAATTATTAACTCCGGGATGTATTGCGATAATGTGCCTTCTTTGACCGCTTTGACTATCCTATCAATCAGGGAAATCGCTTGCGCATCGCCGTTAGCGGCTGCCTCTTCAAGTTCACGCAGCCACTTGACATATGACGGCTCGTAGCCGAGGGCGTATTGGGTCATTGCGGATATGAGTGTGAACGAACCAGCGCCCCTGATTGCTGCAGCCAAAGCGTTTTTGTCAAACCGTTCAAGCCAACGGATGCGTTCAAGCACCGGGAAGGAGATGCCAAAGATGGCGTCGGCAGCCAACCCACGCCAATCAAGGATAGGCTCTTCGTAAGTTAAAGTCCGCTGTGCGACATTCCAAAGGATGTTCACCGCTATGTCGCTGGCTGTATGCGATGTCTTGTAAAGCCTCGCCAACTTCAAAGCGTTATCTGTCAACTTTATTGTCTGTCCTGTCCGTCTCGCCGTCTCGGCAAGTGCGTAGTATTGCTCGGCGAGTTTACCCGCTTCCATCGCAGCCCTCAGACCTTTTGCGCCTTTGACGGTGGCGAGACCAGCCCTGAGCGCCCTGACGCCAGCGCCGAGCCTACCCAAAGCGCCCACAACGCCAGACCCGAGCAACCAACCGCCTAAACCGAAACCTGCAAGTTCCAAAGTCCTGTAGCCGATTTCCGCCGGGCTGTCAAAAGCGATTGGTGGCTCGTAGAACTTTTCACCGGTAATCGCTTCCACACCACGCTTGATTAACCCGAGGAAGGGGACGGCAGCCCTTGCGAACCTGACAAAGGCGGCACTTGTTGGGGAAAAGAACGGTTCTGCTCCGACCTTAGCGTGGATTAGGTTGAGCAAGTGGGTAGCCCTACCGTCGTCGGTGCTGAGCCTAAGCAGTTCAGAATAAATGTCGTTCCAAATCCCGTAAAAATCTTGGCGCTTAGCCTTCTTGACCTTCTCCAAAGTGCTGTAAAGAAGCGTGTCTTGATAAAACCTTTTAACTTCATCAACGGCGGATTTGGGGTCTATTTCGCCCTTTAAAACCATGTCTTTTATGCGTTGGAAAACATGGGTGGCTGACGGGACAATTGAAGGGTCAAAGGTGGCGAGTGTCCTGAACCGTTTCGCCGTCTTGGTCTTGTCACCGAACAACTCACGGACTAAGTTCTCAAACTTTTGCCGTTCCTGCGCCCGCAAGTCAAGGCTTTTCAGCGCAACATAACCGGCGCCGCCTTGCTTTTCGGCGACACTTTTGAAAAATTCGGCAGTCGCTTTGTTCAACGGCGGTTTCACCTCCCGTTCACTCTACTGGCAGCAGCCCGCCAGTTTTCGTCAATTGTTTCGGCGAAACGCTACCGCTACCGCTCATCGCCTTCAACCGTTCGCCGACGGCGCTTTGTCGGCTTTGTTTGCTCCTTTGTTGCGATTTGGGGATGGACTTGATGGCGCTTAGCGTCGGGTTGCTGCTAATCTGCGCTTTTACCGTGTAAGCGGTTTTGGGGTCATTGGTTTTGATTAGCGTGTCAACTTGCTTCTCAAGCCATTTCTGGGTGTTGCCAAAAGTTGAAACCAAAATCTCAAGCATCGCCTCTTTCCAAGTTTGCGGGTCGGACGCTTTGAGTTCATCTAAATCCCGCCAAGTTATGGTCCTCTGCGGGTAAAGCGGGTTTCTGAAACCTTGCGGGAATATGCGCCTGAGCGTCGCTTCCGCTTCTTTCGGGTTATTCCTGATTTGGTGTTCAAGGGACTTGTAAAAGGTGTTGATGAGTTCCATGCTGGAGATTACGGTATTGAGGGCGCTCCTGACATCTACCTTCAAGTTTTGAGACGCTTGCTTAAACCTCTGCAAACTCAACTGAAACCGCTTTTCGCTGAGCGCTTGCCTTCTCTCAGCCATCATCTGCCTAAACTGCCGTTCCTCTTGCTGTGCCTGAAACTGCGGCGATGGCGGCAACTTCTGACCTGCAAGCAATGCAGCCAACAGCGTATCGACGGGAGACGTTTGTCTTGGCGTGACGATTGTCGGGGCGACTACAATTGGTGGCTTGGGTTCTGCAGCCTTGCTTGCGACAAGTGCGCCGAGAAGAGCCATCATTTGTTCTGGCTGCATGCGGCTGGCAGCGCCTTCAAAAGCGCCAGCCACTTCCTTTTCCGTCTCAGAAAGGTAAATCTCTGGCATGACAGACCTGAGTAAAAACAGCGTCATCATGACTTTGTTTCTCAACTTGAAGACTTCGTTGCGTGCCTCTTCAACTTGGCTCGGGCTGCCGCCAAGTTTCTCTGCAATTTGATTTGCTTCTACGTAAGTCCCGGAAACCAAGTCCCTGAATGCGTCTATTATCCTCAACAAGGCTTGTTTTCGTGTCTCAAGTTTCTCTTTGTTGTTTTGGACGATTTGATACTGTTCGTTGACCAAATCGGCGAAAGCCTTCAGTGTCGGTTGCGAAACGGTCTCAGGTCTCGCAAAGAAACTTTTGATTTGGCTGGCAATCCTCGCCAATTTACTGAACTGTTTGTCGTCAGCGGAAGCGATTTTATCCGCCAACTTGTTGATGTCCGTTAAAGCCTTGCCGTATTCCCTGTCAATGACCGATAGCGTTGACTGGAACACGGAAGTGTAATGCCTTTCGCTCCTGTTGCCGCTCATGTTCAAGTTGCCCATGATGCTGAAGAAAGCGGTTGCGCTCACTGGGGCGTTTATGTTCTCAAGCATCGTTACTACATCTTCGCCGTAAAGGTCTACTGCCTTGTCCCTGCCGATTGCCTTAACGAAATCTGACGGGACGATATTGACGCCTTTGTTCGCTTTGATTGCACCTTGCTGGATTATCGGGACGATTTCACTTGCGTTCGGCAGCCCAAGCCTCTCACCGACGAAAACGGCTTCGTCTTGTGACATGTAAGGCAAGTTTTCGTAAAACCAATTGCGTAGGTCGTCAAGGGCTTGTCTTTGCGCAAATAATTGCTGTTCGTAAAACTGCTCCAACAACCTCATCTGCGATGCCCCTAAAGTTGACAGCAGAGCGCCTATCGGTTTCGTGCCTTCAAGCCCGCCGAGTAGAGCGCCCATAGCAAGTAAAGCAGTAGCGTCTGAGGGTTGAAATTCGGCGGGACGAAAAAACGAACCGCCTGCCGTGATTGGGGAAGGCGGGGTGGCGGATGGCGATGCAGTTCCGACCTGCCCTGACGCAGCAACGGTCGGTGTTGTAGCCCCAGATGGGACGAGCGACCATCCGCCACCGAGGGGCACCGCTGAGGAAGCGGGAGGGGCTGCCAAAGGAGGCGCTGCGCTGGGCTGGCTCGCTTTCTCAGTAAAACCACCGAAAATCCTTTGCAGTAAAGGTCCAAAGAATGGGTTCTGCATCAGAAGCGGCATCGTCTCGTTCAACTTCTTGATGTCTTGGTTGCGGACGATTTCGGCAAGTTGCGGCAGCCAATTGGGGTTTATCCCCAACGCTTCAAAATGTTCCTTGCCGCTTTCCGCCAACCCTTTCAAAAACTCAACGCTTTCGGCAGTCCCAGCCTTCAATGCCGCCTCTATGGTCGGAGATAACGCTTCAAGCCATTGCTGGGCACGGGTGCGTTGCCATTCCCGTTGTGCCTCACCTATAACTGCGGGCATCGCTTGCGATAAAAGCAACGCTTTCGCAAGCGACACCATCGGCGATACAGGATACGGTGTCGGTTCAAGGGGTCTGTTGGACGCAAGCAAAGCAGCCATGAACTGTTGCAGCGTTGACGGCAAACCCACAAGTTCGTTGGCAGCCATCAACCTTTACCTCCTTCGCCTCGTTGAAGCCTTGCGACGCCTTGAAGATTTACCGCCTTTCCTCTTTCTGAGTTTGTTCAGCGTCAAAGCGAGGTGAGCCTGCCTGATAGTGCGGGTGTCAAAGTTCTTTTTGTGCGTCACGACATACCTTGCGAACTGCAACGGCGTCATGCCCCGGGCTTTCGCTTTCTTCGTGAGCGCACCTTTCCTCTTAATCGCCTTCTGTATCCACTTGCCGTTTGACGACCGTTTGGAACTTCGCTTGGCTTTGGTAGCCATCTGAAGCATCACCTCACGCTTTCTGTGGTTGTTGGTAAACTTGCGGTAGCATGAGCAGCCATATGAGTTGCGACAGTTGGTCGGCGGCTGGTGGCTGGAACTGCGGCATGAAGGTCTTCGGCTCTAAGATTTGCATGAGTGCCAACAACCTTTGGAACGGCAAGTTCTGGAAAATTTCCTGTCTCCTCAGCCAGTCCTCATAGGCACGCTGTAATGCGTTCTCAGCGTAACTTCGCATCGTTTCGCCTATAGCGGCGCTGGACATGAACATTGACCTCAGAGTGTCGGCAAGTCCCGCAGCGGACCGAAGGGTTTCAAGCCCCATAGTCCGCTCACGCAGCCCTTGTTCCATCGCCGTGACCGCTGGCTGCAACATAGCAGTCCTTATTGCCATCTCAAGGTTGGGCGCAACTTGTGCGATTTCCCTCAACCGCTCGTAAGGCGTCATGGCTATCGTCAGCGCCATCCTCAACCATTCGGGTCGCTGACCCATCTGCTGCGACAGGAACGACGCTTCCGTTTGCAACGCCTGTTGCCTCAACGGGAGCGTGGCTTCAAGGGCTTGCCGTTCAAGGGCTGCGAGTTGGCTTGCCGCTTCACGACCAATGGTCTCAAGCAACCTGTTGGTGGCGGTAAGGTGTGCTCCAGATGACAGCAACCCAGCGGCTGCTGCTTGTTCCGCCAACTGTTGGCGTTGGCGACGCATCAGTTCGTCAATGTTGCTGAGGAACACCGATTTCATCGTTTCTGTCAGTGACCTCGTTTGTCCCTCAACGGATTGCGTCAACCTATCAAGCCGTTGCTTGATGTCTGGCGGCAAGCCCGTCACTGTCCCGTGCTGCAATGCTTGCCTCAAGAGGGACTGTTCCGTCTCAGACATCAAAGGTGTAGCCCTGAGCCTTTGCAAAAACTCGTTGCTGACAGTCAAAGGCGATTGCAAAAGGTTTCTCAAAGCGGCGCCGCCGAGCGCTGATAGGTTTGAAGGCGCTAAGTTAATTGACGAAACCAGCATCGGCAAAAGGCTTTGCAAGTTCGCTGCGACAGAACCAAGTCCCTTTGCCGCTGCGTATTGCGTTTCGTGCGGCGGGACGGCAAACAAACTGTAAGTCCGCCAAAACAATGGGTCAAAAGCCGCTGGCGTTCCAGCCAGCGGCACTTTGCTCAGGTCAACTTGCAAATTGCTCGGCGGCACTCCAAAGAACATCGGTTCATCTCTCCCTCAAAGTTGAGTGAACGGCGCAAACGGGTTGGAAACTGTAGGGTTGACGAACGGAGAGATGTTGATTGTCGGCGGCGTGACCATCGCAATCGCCTTGTTGAGCAACTCAGTTTGCTGCGGCGTCAAAGGCGAAAAAACCATCGGCGTTATCGGTTTCGGCTCTTCAAAAGCGGACAGAACCATCAAGGTTGTCATCAAGTTCATCGGGTTTTTCAGGTCTTGGTTCTGGAGCAGTTGAGGCAACACCAGCGACATCCCGACCTTTCGTGCATCGCCGCCAGCGACCAACAAGAGCGGCAGCAGTTGGTTCAACGCCATCGCTGTCGGGTTCTTATCGCTCGGCTGAGTTAAATTGCCACCAAACAGACCGCCCAAGATAGGGATTGATTGCAGGAACGGCGCTGCTTGGGGAAAAACGATTGGCACGACTGTCAGCAATGCTGGGTTCTTGCCGACAGCCTTGCCGATTTCCCTTGCCGAGTGACCGACGAACTTCCCAATTGCCTCAAACGGTTCTCCTATCGTCCTAATAACGCCCTTGAGGCTCAATCCCATTCTTCATCAGCCTCGCTTTTATCGCTAACTGCTTCAAAAATTTCCTGCGGCAAGTTGGTCGTCCACTCCTCGTCTTCCGCCTCAAACTCGTCGTCAATGGACTTAAGTAAGGCGCTGAACGACTTGCCTTCCGCTTCGCTTTCAAAGTAACCGTTTTCGGCTTCCGCTTCAGTTTCCAGCCTCTCGTCTGCTGGAACTTCCGGCGAAAAGCGTTCGGAGCCGCTGCTCGCTGGAAACTGTTCCACTGCGTCTACAAATTCGTCTCCCAGCGTGTAACTCTCCCGTAATATATTCCCCTCGGAATTCACGAAAATGAAGTCACCTTCAAACGAAATAGGGACAACTTGGAGAAAATAGAGGAACTTGCTCACACGGATTGTCGGCGTGTAGTAGGGCTTGAGGTTCAACTTTTGGTGCGGCTCGTCGTAGTAATGCAAGTCTTGGCATCCAAGTAACTTGGCAAGCATCATGACGGCGCACAAAGCCTTTGGCTTGTTCTTGTGCCTGCAAGTCAACGCCAACACCGTCATCGCTTTGACTTCTGAGTTCCTGAGGTCACGACCTTGATGGATGAAGGCGATGAAAGCGGCAATGGGTATCCCGTTGTGCGTGACCAAATATATGGCGTCTTTCTCGGCGTAGGGTATTAGGTATTGGAGTTGCGACGGCAGGTGGAGTTTCTTGAGGAGTTGGGCGATGAAACTCGGTGGTAGTTTCAGCGTCAACTCGTGTGGCTTGACGACGCTGACAACTACATAGCCGTCCAGAGATTTCGGCATGCCAATACCCTCCTTGTGGACGGCGGGCAATTGTAAAAAATTAACGCCTATCCTTCTCAGTTAACTCCACCAAAACTCTGTGAAGTTCAACTAAAAGCCTGAAGACTTCGTGCAGCCACCTTTCCCATGACTGCGGGTCGTCTTTCAGGCTCTTTCGTGGCGGTAACGGCAGCGGTTTCGGCTGCCACCGCTGTTCCATTATCAATTACCCCCCTAAGTTTACCACAAATTCCCAAAAGGCGAAAGGGATATTGTCCCACCTTCAAACCTTACAGGACAGTTGGCTGGAACGACGAGTTCTATCTTGAACTTTTGACCGAACAACCTCAGTGGCAACCTCACTTCACCGTCGGTCGTTAACGGAAACTCAAGTTCGGACTTGGTTTCTTGTTCCCGTGTGTAGAACCTCGGAAGGTAGAACCTGCTCGTGATTTTCAAAGTGGCGGTGCCGCATGTGTTGAAATCGCTCAGTTTGACGAACCTCAAAGTCAACCACAAGACCTGTTTGCCGATGTTGGGCGCTTGGAAGTCGCTGAACGGATAGGACAACTTGAACTGCTTCGTCAGCCTGTTGGGCGCTGGGAAAAGGTAAAGGGACTTGCCGATAGCGATGACTTGCCACTGGTTCGGCAAGTAGACTTTATCGGCATCGGAGATGCTTGGAACGGAAAAGCGCCTGCCGAAGTCATAAAGTGTCCTTGAGGTGAAATAGGCGTCGCTGCACCTGATTGCCACTTGGTTGCACGGTTTCTTGACTTCGGCGCAGACCATAAACCACTTGTTTTCAACGACGGCGGCGTTCGTTCCACGACGCCACTCTACCGCACCCTGCAGTTTATCGGTCTCGTAGAAAGTATTATCGGTAGCCGAAAACCCCAAAATCTTGTCGCTGCCAGCAGCCATCAACCACAGTTGGTTGAAAACTTCAGCGGAGATAATCTTCGTCGGTCTGTTCTCGGCAGAGTTTTGACCCCTAAGTTGCGGCGTAACCGTAACGGAAACGAACTCAAGTTGCCTACCGTCAGTCCTGTAAAGTTTCATGTCGGCGTCGAGGATATAAAGGGCGTTCTCTTGGACGGAAACATCTATCGGCGTCCTGAAAGATATGTGCCTGATTGAAGGGATGACCCTGAACGGAAACAGTTCGTCGCCTGTCGGTTGCAGCAAATCTATGCCGCTGTCCCTGAAAATCACGACTTGCCCCTCAAAGGAAGTCATCCCGATGATGGGGTAATGTTCTGGCAGGTCAATGAAATTCAGCGGGTCAACTTCAAAGGAGTTGAACTGCGTCCACCTCACCCTGCTTTCATACCACCTGCCGTCCTCGTAGATGTTAGCGAACAGCAACCGCCACTCGTTGAGCGAACATATGTGCCTTGCGATGAACGGTAGGTCGTGCTGCGTCAAGACAAATGCGCCTTGCGTGTATGTCAACTTGTAGATTTTGGAAGTGCCCGAAAAGAACAAGACCAAACTGTTGCCTTGTCTTAAAACAGTTAAATCGCTGAGGTTGGCGTTGAAAACGGTGGGGATTGTCTGGACGAGGTAGAAGGGCTTGTGTTCGGGCGAGTTCTCGTTGGATTGGTGTAGCGTGTAGATTTTGATTTGTGTCGGGGTTATGCAGAAGAAGAACGATGCTTGCCCGAACCGCCCGACCCACCAGCGGCTGTTTTGCTCCGACGCTATTTCAACTGGCATCGGTAACGGTATGACGCCGCTTGCCGTGCTGATGCCGTTGAAAAGGGACGATAAAGCGCCCTCGGGCAAAACCCTGTCGCCAGCGACCTCAATGTAACCCTTGTTGGGCGTCGGTAACGGGACTTGGATTTGCCTTGAGACCCTCAAACCATCCAAGCACCATCACCTCAGGTTAAAGACTTCAATCCGTGCCCAACCTGCCGGGATGAACGGTGATGGCGGGTTTGTCGCTAAAACGAGCCTTGTAACCCTCACCGATAGCCTCAACTGGGTGAATTCGTGGTCAATTTTGGCAATCCGTGTCGCTTGCAACATGATTGGGTAAGATATGACGCCCGTTGAATGCTGTAACACTGTCAGGACTTGGTAATCGGTGGTGACGAGTGAGAGGTCGTTTACTCGCAGGTAGAGTTCCAATGCGAAACTGGCTGGCGTCATGGATGGCTGCAAGTTCATCCAAACCAAAGCGGCTGCATTGAAAATGACGATGTCGTTGATTTCTGCAAAGTCTACGGTATCAAGGGTCAAAATTAATTGTTCGGTGTCAAGGTTAAGGTTTATGACATCCAAGTTTGAGACTTTCTTGAACCGCAAGTATCCGGGGACCATGACAGGTTCGCCGTTCTGCAAAACTTGCAAGGCGTTGATTTCCCTTGCTTCTATCTTGTTGCCGGGCATGATTAGGTCGTTGTGGAGCATCACTATATTGCCGTTGAGGGCAAACAAACTGTCTGTCAAAACTGCCGGTGACCGCAGCCTTTGGTCTAATACCATTTGTTTCGTTACTATTTCCTCTGCGTTGATGTTGAGCGGGTTGTATGGTCTCCCGTTGATGGTAGTGACGGTCAAAGTTCCAACATCGGCTTGGTTGGCGTTGACGCTCGTCGCTTGAACCGTGACGGCATCAACTTTCTCCGTCGCCTGTAGGTTGTTTGCTTGGATGTTCCCAGAAGCCTGTATTTCTTGGGCTTGGACGGTCTGCGATTGCAAGTTATCTATCCTGACCGGCTCGGTAGGCGTTATCGGCTCAATCAGTTGCGTCAAAACTTTTCCGGCAGCCTTGACCACACCGCCCGCTTCAATGTCCGTCTGGACATTCAGTTTCGGGACGGTGACGGCATCGGTTCCACTCGGTGGCGAAACTGACGGCGTCACGACGGCATCGGCGTTGATGGTCTTGTGCTTACCAAACTTCTGGTTGGTTTCGTCGGCAAAGTAATGTTCCGCTTCAAGGGCGTTTTTGATGTATGCCTTCAATTCCCTGATGGCACTCGGTAAGTCGGAGACCAGTATCGTGTCCTGTGGCAAGTTTTCATTGAAAGGCATTCACTTTCACCTCCAGTTGACATCGCCGAACGGGGAGTTGGTCGGGATTAAAGCGAAGTCGGATGAGAACTCACGCTCCATGTGTTGGTTGAACAACTGCACCATCAAGGCTTGGTAGTGCTGCCAAAACTGCGACGCCAAGTTGATTTCGCCGATGTCTTCCAGCGCCCGTGCCTTAGCGCCAGTCAACAACACCTCTGGGAAAATTCGGACGAGGAACGGGCTTTTGTCCAAATCGTCCAAAGTCATATCGGGCAAAAACCGATAGTAGCGGATTAGGATGTTGTAGCGGTCGTCTGGGACTGGGAAGAAAGTGATGGTCGCTTCGGCATCGTAACGGTAAAACTGAGGGACGCCTTCCTTTTCGCTGACGGCAGCGAAGTAATGAGGGCTGATGGGCTTCAGCGGTTTCTCTTCGCCGTCCTTGAACAAGACGACGCTGCGCTCGTCTTTGAAGTCGTTCGGTAGCGGGTATGACGGGACTGACTTGATGGTGACTATCAAGGCGTCGGTCTCCATGAAGTAATAATTGCCCGATTGACAAATTCGGCGCTGGATGTCGTTCAAGTAATCCAGCGCCTGTTCGTCAGTCAGCGGGAAGCCGACCGTCCTCTGCAATCGGCTGATTAGTTCGCCGACCGTCAAATTTCAATCACCTCTTATTGTTGGTCTTGTTGCGATGCGGTGGAGCGTCGCCTCCGCCGCCTCATATCGGCAAGCCGTGTCGCCTCAACGATGGCACGTTCGGGCAAATCTGGCGGTCGGTGGGCTTCTTCTAAGTCAATGGCTGGCGAAGGCGGCTCTTTGCCAGTTATTTGGGAGAGGACATCGGAAGGGTAAAGGTGAGCGACTTCGCTGGGGTCAATTTCCACCAAGTCCTCACCGACCTGTTGGTAAATAGCCCTGCTCTCCAAATCAACGATAATCGTCGGTCTGCCTTCACCGCCGATGAAGATGGGTTTGGCGACATCAAACTGCCGTGCCTTGAAAGCCCTGACGAACTTGTTCATCTCTCGGTCACCCCTCTTTGCAAGATAGCGTCCTCAAAGGTCTCGGCATACTCGTCAATGTCAGTCCACCGCTCTGGAGGCTTTTCGCTTGGCTTGCCGGTGAACTTGTATCGGTAGAAGTATTCCTGCTCGTGCCGCTGGTCGGATGGCAAGGTTTCAACGCCGTGCATGATAAGTTCTGGTCGCCACTTTACGCCGAACCGTTCGCCATACTTCTCAACGATGTGTCTCAGGTAGCACAGCATCTTGACAGCCTTCTCAAGCGGAACTTCTACACCGTCAGGGTAGAAGAACCGACCGCTGTCGGGTGGTTGCTCATACAAGGGCGGGTGGAACGCAGCCTTGTATAAGCGATATGGCTGCTTTTTATCAAGCGGCATCACTTACCACCGACCTCATGAAGCCGATGGCGGCACATAGGCAGGGATGAAAGTGACGGTGGCGTTGGCTGTCCCAGAGCCACCACTTGCAGCGACGACTTCAATCAAACTGCCTTCTTCGGCGACAACGGGAGAGCCATTGCTCCTTACGAACTCAAACACACGACCGCCAGAACCGCTTGGGACTGTAACGCTTGCGACGACCGTGCCGTTCACCCTGACTTGAACCGTCCCGCTGTAATTGGCAGCGAGGTAGAGGGCAATGTTGTAGACCCGGATATCAAAGGGTGCGACGACCGTTGTTATGGTAGAGCCAGCGGAAAAGTTGGCGCTACCGTTGACGATGAAAGGTGACTTGTAGCGTTCTGCCACGTAGCCGTCACCAGCAGCAGGCAAAGGCATCCTTTATTCACCTCCGTCCAGTTGTTTACTACGCACCGGTAACATGGATGACACGACCCTCGCCCGGATTTGGCGTGTTCCAAGTCAATGCAAACCCGCCGAGGTAATACCAAGCGGCGGACTTGAACCTACCGAAGTCCTTTTCGCTGTCAATGCGGATGTGTTCCGCTTGGACGATGCCTTCAATGAGTGGGTCGTCGGCGATGAACAGCGCTTCTCCGAGGATGCCGCCAGTGCCCTTCTTCTGCAGGATGAGCGGGTGGTTGCTTTCCACGAACCGAACTCCGTGTAGTTTGCCGACCTCGTAGTTGAAGAGCCTATCGGGGTCACCGTAAAGGGCTGACTGCAACCACTCAGTATCGTCCCTCAAGCCACGCAGAGCCCTGACGGAAGCGACGCACAGGTAATCGTTCCCGTCGTAACCCGGAGCCCAAAGTTGTTCCTTGAAGTAGTCAACGATGTTCTTGACGTGGTAGGAGTTGAGGTTGCTGCCAGCCGCTGCTGGAACTGAACCGTCGTTCGTGATGGTGTATGACGAAGCGCCGGTGGGAATGTATTTGATGGGCGTGGACTTGAGGGTAGTGCCAGCGAGGTAGTCCAACCCAGCGACTATTCTGACGGTCAGTTTACGGACTATGATGTGTTCGACGCTGAACTGGCTCAGGTCTTCGAGTTTGCCAGTCCAGTTGATACCTGAGCCGTATTCGTCAACACGGAGTTGACCTCGTGATACGACCAACCGAGACATTGGGATTGGTTCAGTTTCGGTGAGCGGCGAAATCGCTTGGACATCCTCGGAAGTCGGGACACGGATGAACTCCAACAGGTCACCGATGTTCTTGGTAAAGTCACGTTCCACACGGGCAAGTTGCCTGAAACGGTAAAGCGGCTGTGCGGCAATCCGCATCTCACGGGAAAGTTTAGGGTTCACTAAAACCGACCCATAACGCACCCATGTTAAGCCAGAAGGTGCTGCCATTTAAACTTTCACCTCCGTTTAGGTATAGATGTGGCGGGTGCTAACGCCCTTTCGTGCACCCACTTGTTGCGCCACTTGACATACTCTTCGTCTTCTTCTTGCAACAAGCGGCGCAGTTCCTCTTCGGTTTGAACGGTGATGATAGTTCCGCCACCAGAAGCCGTTTCCGGTGACGGGTTTTGGCTCGCTTCTGGCGGCTGCGGTTTGGATGCCGAACCGCCAGACGGTGTCGCCGTCGGTGCTACCTCTTCAACTTTTGACTTCTCAAGGTTCAACTCGGCGAGCAACTCTTTGGCGGCTTGGTGCAGTAGAGCCCTCGGCGACAAATTGGGGTTCTGTTGCTTCAGCGTCCAGACACGCTGCGTCAGCAGCATTTCTTTGTCCTTCAACTGCGGGTAGGTCTCAAACAACTCGGAGATAAGGTCGGTGTAGTAGTTGGTGATGACCGTTTGCGTCAACTGCTGCAAGGAACTGAAGTATTCGGCAACTTGTTGTTGCCACTTTTCGAGCGCCTTCTCGTAATCGTCGTCGTCTTCAAAATCTGAGCGTCGTGGCATCGGCGGTAACCCTTGCTGGTTGCCTTGCGGTTGGTTGGGAGGCATTGGCTGGAAGAACATCAACTAATCACCTCGCTGACGACTTCGTGCGGTGTCTTGCGGTCTTTGACCGCAAGCATAAACCGCACATAGCCTTGGATTTCGTGCAGTTGACCGACATGGGTCGTTGAAGCCTGCAGGATTTCACGGTAAGAACTGATGTCGTTGGCGTGCAAAGACAGGAGTTCAAGGGCTGCTTCGTAAGCGTCTTCGTCAGTCTCAACGCCCAACTTTTCAAGGAGCACATCTTGCGGCTCGGACAAATCTGCCAAAGTCAGTGAGACCAAGTGACCTGTGACGGAGTGCCTCAGGTTGTTTAGAGCCTTCAAAGCGCCGATTAGCCGCCACAGGTTCTCTGAACTGGCATCTTTCGCCAGTTCCGCCACGAGGGCGTTTTCGTAGTTGTCAAGGCACTTACCGACAAAATCTGAAACCAACTTGATGCGACCCCTGTAGGACAGTTCCCTTAAGGTCTCCATGCCTCAATCCCTCCATCAATCACCGTCGCCGGCGGGAGCGCTTCTTTCGCCGTGCCATCACTTCACACCTCCTTTCATGACTTTCCATTCGCTCCCAAGTCGCTTTACCGTAATGGTCTTGTTGTCCACCTTAACCGTCTCGGTGGTCTCTTTTCTCTTGAACGACTTGCTTCCTATCGCCCTTTTAGCCATTAGGTCCTACCTCCCTTTAGTCTTGTTGCCATTATTAATGTCCACGAAATTCGCCAAAATAGCGGCAATCATCACTTTGTTTCTGGTAGGTTGCCGCCAGTCAGTCCGCCGAGCAGCCTACCGAGAACGTCCTCTGGAACGCCAGCACCCTCGGTCATCTGTTCGGCTTCTTCTGTTTCGCTTTCAGACGCCCTTTGCCGCTTACCTTGCTGTGGCTGTTGCGTAGACGCCAACTGACCCGCCATTTGCTCTACAGCCTGCCTTAATGCCGCCAACTGCAATGACTGGAGCAACTCTTCTTGTCCCTGTAGCGGCAGGAAAACCTCTTTCGGGTCTAACCCCATCAGGAAAACGAAGCGGTGTAGCAGCCGAACACGGTCAATGACAGCCATCAGCAACGGGTCTTGGCTGACGAGTGCGAACAACTGCTGGATTTTGTTGATGGCGTTCAGTTTGTTCAAAGTTGCCGTCAGACCCCTGACTTGGACGGCGAAGGAATGTTGCAGATACTGTGCCCGCTGAAGCGGCGTCTGCTTGAACAACTCAGGGACACGGCGGCGGAGTTTGTCTATGTGGGCGCTGGTGTCTGGGTTGAAGAACTGCAGGAATGTCTGGAGCACCATCAATAGCAAAGGCTCAAGGAAGGACTGTTCAATGTTTCTGGCGGCGTTCTGTATTAACTGCATGACTTGGTTTCTGGCGGCAAGTATTTCAGTTGCAGTGCTGCGACCTTTGACCCTCGGTTGTCCGAGCAGCGCTTCCGTTATGCCCATAGCGACATAGGGTTCTTGGGCGAGCAACTGCCAGACCAATGGCAGTGCTGGGTCTAAACTGCCGAGTTTGATGGGCGTTATTAGGGGTTGGTTGTTTCCGATTGTGCGCTTGAAGAACACTTTCGCTGGATAGACGCCCGATTTCAAGTCATCGGGTCGGACGAGGATGGAAGTATCAACTTCAAAGGCGTTGATGGAAGCGAACAGCGCAGCGTCCATCAGCAAGTTAGTGAAGTTGGTCAACGCTTTCTGTGCGCCCCTTGCGTCTTCCACCATGCTTTTGCCGTAAACGCTTGACGGTCGCTTGAACAGTTTCCCGATGACGAACGGCGGTTTCCCGTGCCTGAAGGGGTTGGGTGTCGGTCGTTTCAAGACCACAGTCCCGTTACCGATGACGGTCATGACATTGCGCTCAACGACAGTGCCGTCGGGCGCTAAGATGTCGCCCCAGAACTCAAGCAATTCAACTTCCCGTTGTCTGACACCTTGAGGTTTCGGCGCTTCCCTGAGGTAATCGGTGTAAGCGTCGCCAGTCCTTGTGGGTGCTGGCGGTTTGAGTTTCCTGACGGCTTCACGGTCAAAGAAGCCCTCGTCAGCAAGCCGAACGACCTCATCGTAATCCAACCTGATGCGATGGATGACGAACCGACCACGCCCCGACGGGTCTAAGTAGACATCAAAGGGGCTCAGGAACTCGGTGACGACAGTGCCTTTGCGGGAACTGGTGACCGTGTTGGTTGTAGGGTCGTAGTTGGGTTCGTCAATGTTCATCCAGTAGACCTTAGCGACAATCATTCCCGTCAACAGTGCGAACTTGATGGGCTCTTCCATCCTCTCACGGATTTGAAGGATTTCCGTCAGGCAAGACAGGAGTTTCTGCAGGAAAGCGGCGTCTTCAATCAGGCTGTCGTTTTCGGTCGTGACGGTGAACCATTCTGGGCTTTCCAACAGCGATGAGTAAAGCAATGCCGTGACGAACTCAACGCTCGGCGCTATCCGTGACAGGAAAATCTTGCTCTGCCAAGGCGCTTTCTGCGAGAAGTCGTATTCGTTGTTGTAGAGTTGGAAGTTCTCAAACCAAACTTGTTCCAAGCCGAGACGGTAATTTTCGGCGTCACGGAATAACTCCATGACCGCCTCAACGACACTCGTTTCGCTGGCGGTGCTTTCCTCTTGCCCACGCATGTAGTCATACAAGCCACGCAACAGGTAAAATTGAGCCATAGCCAATCACCTTTTGGGTCTCATTCTGGTTCGTTGGTGTCGGCGATTTTCTTGATGACACCTCTGACTTCGTAAATGTCGCCCCTATACTTGAACCTGATGCCGCTGAACGGCGCTTCCGAACCCGCTGGGGCGTGCTCGAGAATGACCGTGCGCTCAAGGATTTGAAGCAGCAAATGAAGTTGCTTGAGATACTTCAACGCCTTCATCAGTTCGTTCATGGTAGCCATGACAACTTACCCCCTTTCAGGTGTAGCATGATTATCGCCAACACTATGAGCAAAATCGCCCATAGCGCTGCCGCCAACTTCGGCTTCTCCTCCCACAACCTCCAAAACTGTTGACTTAGCGTCTCTCTCTTCCTCGTCCACAAAAACAACTCAAATCCCAACAACACCAACCCAACCGCCATGAAAAACATCGCCCACCAAAACAATCCAGCACCAACGAAAATGCCA
>Ga0209821_100014_pt1 | contig 50103 bp, 48 predicted proteins | sample SSWtaG_3_FD_184118 | JGI IMG/M metagenome (GOLD analysis project Ga0209821, IMG submission 184118) | Hot spring microbial communities from Sandy's Spring West, USA to study Microbial Dark Matter (Phase II) - SSWTFFsm_matched (SPAdes)... | ecosystem: Environmental > Aquatic > Thermal springs > Hot... | reverse complement strand
AATTTTGTCAAGGGGGTACCCCTCGCAAATGAAGGTATTTTTCCGGAAATTGGCGGTCGTGCAAAGTTGAGTGTGTTATTGTCAAATTTAAATCCTTGTCTCCCAACGCTTTGAGCAATTGTGCATAATTATGACTTTATGCAATTACATAATTATGACTTTATGTTTTTGCATAAAAGCATAAACTTAAAAGCTTTGAGACTCAATAAAAAGAAAGCGGTGTTGTGAAGTAGAGGGATACCTCCCCTAAGGAAGACGCACCCTATTCAGTTGTCAATTTGACAAGGGCTCTATAAAGGCCCTCAGAACTTTGTAGTTTATTATAACACGCCTTTGTGCTTTTTAGTTAAGCGATTGCCGTAAGCCAAAGCTAAAATTAGCAACTTCTCTCTAAGTAGCAACAAAACAGCAAAGTAAGCAAGGGCGCAGGCTGGTATGCTGATTAATAAACTAATTCCCTTTAGCGTAAATCCGAACCATCCCATCAGCAAACTTGCAAAGACTATTTTTACCATCCCAGAGAAAATGTCTCTCCAATCAATAATTTTGTAGGTCTTTTTTAGAAGGTATGCAAAGGAAAAAACAGAAGAGGAGGCCGTTCCCAAAGCCAAGCCTATCACACCAAGCTTAAGGACAAAGGCGTAAAGGTAAGCAGTCAAGCCTTCAAAGATTATGCCCCAAAAACTTGCCTTTACAGGAGTGAACGTGTCTCCCCTTGCAAAAAACACACTGCTGAGGGCCTTTTGAAGGGAGAAGAAGACCAAACCTAAGCTGTATGCCTGAAGGACCATGCCAACCACTTTAACGTCGTTCTCTAAAAACATTCCCCTACCGTATAAGAGCTCTACTATTTGTTCTGCAAAGACTAAAAGACCCACAACCGCCGGGAAAGAAAGCAGAAGTATAAAGCGAAGTGCTAAAGTTGTGCTTTTTGTTTTGTCCTCTCCGTGGGAAAGGGCAGAGAGCAAAGAGTTTGCCATACCAACGGATATAGCACCCAAGGGAAGCTGAAAGATGCGGTTAGCGTAATAAAGGTAAGATATGGAACCAAGGGCTAAAAAGGAAGCCAAGAACGTATCGATAAAAAAGGAAAGTTGGGCTATGCCAAAACCCATCAACGCGGGCAAAAGTCTTTTGAGTAGTAGCTTTACATCCGAATGACGCTTAAAACTAATACCTATAGGAGCGCCTTTTAAAAAGAAAACATGAAACAAAAGCTGAAAAAGTCCCCCTACGAGAACACCCGCTATGAGCGAGTAATAGCCAAGGCTGTTAGAACCAACGGTTATAGTTAAGGAAAAGACAGCATTAAAAACCGCTTGGGCAAAGGCGGGAACAAAGAAAACACCCTTTGTATTCAGAACAGCCATAAAAAAGGCAGAAAGACCTACAAAGAAAAGGTAGAGAAATATCCACTTACCCATAAAAACAGCTAAGTCAAAGTAGGATTTGGCCTTAATTCCTGGCGCTATAAGGCTTATTATCTGCTCCGCAAAAAGGACGAGCAACAAGGTAGTAAAAAGGTTTATAAGAAGATAGTACGTGAAGGTGGATTGGAGAAACTCCTTTTCTTTTCCCTCCTTTGTATTCTTGGCGTATATTGGAACAAAGGCAGCGTTAAACCCTCCTTCTCCAAACAGTCTTCTAAAAGTGTTGGGAAGCCGAAAGGCTACAAAGAAGGCATCCGTAATACTTGATACACCAAAATAGTAAGCTATTAAAGCATCCCTTACATAACCTACAGCTCTGCTTATAAAAGTGGCTACAGAAAAGGCTATGCTGTGTTTTATTAATCCCATTTACTTTTGGTGCCGGAGGTGGGAGTCGAACCCACACGCCCTCACGGGCACTGCCCCCTCAAGACAGCGCGTCTGCCAATTCCGCCACTCCGGCTATTATTAAAATTATATACCATGATAGACCAAACAGACCTTCCTAAGGATGAACTGGCAGAAAGGGCAGTCTTAGGTGCCATGATAAAAGATCCCGAAAATATACCCACGGTCCTTGAATACCTAAAAGAAGAAGATTTTTTCTTTGAAGATCACCGAACTGTCTTTTCGCTCCTCTGCAGAGTTTGGGAAGACAAGGGTAGAGATTGGGATGATATAGTCCTAAACAATTACATCGTAAAATCTGGATTGCAAAATAGGATCAGTATGGATTTTGTGTACGCCTTAGCACAGGAGGCAGCAGAAGGAGTGCTCTTAGAAGAAGCGATAAACAGTGTAAAAGAAAAGGCAGGGCTTAGAAGGCTTATGGAGTTGTCCATAGAAATACTAAAAGGAATAAAAGAAAGTCCAGACCTCAGCAATTTGATTGAGAAGGCCACACAGAGGATATACGAGATCTCGGAAAAGCACCATGTTACCCACTACCAACACATAAAGGAGATAACAAACCAGGTTTTAGAAATAATAGAAAAGAGAAGAAGCGAGGAGAAGTTAGTAACTGGAACACCTTCTGGCTACATAGACTTGGACATGCTAACCACAGGCTTTCATCCATCTGACCTTGTTATAGTGGCTGCAAGGCCTGGTATGGGAAAGACGAGTTTTATGTTGTCCATGGCGATGAACCTTGCTCTGGAAGAAAGGATCCCTCTAGCTATATTCTCTTTGGAGATGAGCAAAGAACAGCTTGTCATGAGAATGCTTTCTATGCTCTCAAAGGTGCCCCTTCAAAACATAAGGAAAGGTTTTATATCCGAAGAGGACTGGGAAAGATTGCTAAGCGCTGCCTTGGAACTTTCCTCCTGCAATATATACATAGACGATACTCCCACACTCTCCACTACAGAACTTAGGATAAAAAGTAGGAAGTTAAAGAAGGACAAAGGAGTTCAGATAATATTCGTAGATTATCTACAGCTTCTTAGGCCGCCCCACAGAAGAAGCTCTCGCCAAGAAGAAGTGGCTGAAATTTCAAGAAATCTCAAAGCTCTGGCAAAAGAAATTGCGGTCCCGGTGGTAGCCTTAGCACAGCTCTCCCGTCAAGTGGAGCACAGGAGCGACAAAAGGCCTCAACTTGCGGATCTCAGAGAGTCTGGTCAGATTGAACAGGATGCGGACCTTATCCTTTTTATCCACAGGCCAGAGTATTACAAGAAAAATCCACCACCAGAAGAAGAGGGTATAGCAGAAATAATAGTGGCAAAGCAAAGACAGGGACCTACGGGAATAGTAAGGTTGGCTTTTATGAAAGACACCACGATGTTTAAGTCTCTGTCACCCACCTACAAAAGCAGAGTAGAACCCTATACACCGCAACAGATAGAAGAGGATATTTCTACAGAAGACTACGACTTGGACTTCTGATGAGGGTAAGGTTTAGAATCTCAATATACAAAGACGGTAAGAAATTAAGTAAGGAAGACCTCAAACAGGAAAAATCTCCCTTTTGGATAGGTGTAAGGTATATAACAGAATTTAAATACTTGGAAGCTACAAAATGGCTTATGATTGCAGAAGATTGCTACGAAAAATATCTTTTGCTCTCTCTTGCTAACTTAGCCTTGGGACAGGAGAATCAAGGTAGAGAGTTCTACAGTGAAGCTCTAAAACACAAATCAATGCATCCGCTTAAAATCTTTTTGGAAGTTCCAGAAAAAAATATAAAACTTGAACCCAAAAACCTTTCAGAAATTCTGGCTTTTGTTTAATATTATATTGATGCGGCGTGGATACTTTGGTACCTTTGGGGGCAGGTTTGTTCCAGAAACCTTGATGTACGCCTTAGAGCAGTTAGAAGAAGAATACGAAAAGATAAAAACAGACGAGAGCTTTTGGGAAGAGCTACGCTTATACCTAAGAGACTTTGCGGGCAGACCTACCCCCCTCTACCTTGCCAAGAACCTAACTGAATACGCAGGAGGAGCTAAAATCTACCTGAAAAGGGAAGACCTTTTGCATACGGGTGCTCACAAGATAAACAACACGCTCGGTCAGGCTCTTTTGGCAAGGAGGATGGGCAAAAGAAGGATCATAGCAGAAACCGGAGCAGGACAGCACGGCGTGGCAACCGCAACCGCCTGCGCTCTTTTAGGGCTTGAATGCGTGGTCTATATGGGAGAGGAGGATGCCCAAAGGCAGAGATTAAACGTTTTTAGAATGAAGCTACTGGGAGCACAGGTAAGAATAGTAAAGAGCGGAAGCAGGACCTTAAAGGATGCAATAAACGAAGCTCTAAGGGACTGGGTTTCCAACGTGGAAACCACCCATTACATAATAGGCTCCGTGGTTGGTCCCCACCCCTTTCCAACCATCGTAAGAGACTTTCAGAGGATTATAGGAGATGAGACAAAAAGGCAGATCTTAGAGTTGGAGAGAAAACTTCCCAAGGCTGTTGTAGCATGCGTAGGTGGGGGCTCCAACGCTATGGGAATATTCTATCCTTTTGTGGAGGAAGAAGGGGTAAGGCTTGTAGGTGTGGAAGCTGGCGGGCTGGGTATAGAAACGGGTAAACACGCCGCTTCAATAAACGGTGGAAAAGTTGGAGTGCTTCATGGTATGAAGTCTTACTTTTTGCAAGATGAAGAGGGCCAGATAAAGACCACTTACTCTATATCTGCGGGGCTTGACTATCCGGGAGTGGGACCAGAGCACGCCTACCTTTTTGAGACTGGAAGGGCAGAGTATGTATACGCTACCGATGAAGAAGCCATAGAGGGCTTTAAACTGCTTTCAAGGCTCGAAGGTATAATTCCAGCCTTGGAGCCAGCTCACGCGGTTTTGAAAACTGTGGAGATAGCCAGAGGGCTTGACAAAGAAGATGTGGTGATTCTGAACCTCTCGGGCAGAGGGGACAAAGATATGGAAACAGTTATGAAACACCTTGGAGAAGCTTAAGTATCTTCCGATAGTTTTTTTCCTCCTGTCTGTTCTTTTTTCCATTCAAAGGGGTCAGGATCCCTTTCTTTTTGACGAAGATCTGGGAGAGGGTTTTGTGGTCCTTCGGGTGGAGGGGGAACATACCATAGAAGAGGGTAGGCTTCTTTCAAAGGTGAAGGTCTTGGGTGGAGATTTTCCTGAGATATACGCAAAAAGGGCCACACTCATAGTTTATGGTGCTTTGGACTTGCCCTCAAGAAACTTAAAGGCATACGCAAAAGTGAAAGTGTCAAAGGGAAGGGTAGTTATAACTTCAAGCTATGGGGACCTATCCTTTGTAGAACCAAAGCCAAGCCTCAGAGAGCGCATGATAAAAAGAGTGGAAGAGAAGTTTGAAGATAGGCAAGTTAAGAGCTTGGTGCTTGCTTACTTTTTGGGCGAAGACCAAGAGCTTTTGCCTTTAAAGGTTCAGTCTGCCTTTTTGACCACTGGACTGGTCCATCTTCTAGTAGTCTCCGGGGGGCATCTGACTGCCCTTGCCTTAATTTTGAGATACCTTGCTCCTTACAGGTATGGTTTGATTTTGTCCCTTGTGGGTATAACTTTTTACAGTCTATTTTTAGTCCCTTCTGAGCCCCCAGTCCTTAGAGCCTACCTTATGGCTGTTTTTGTTATTCTTTTGCTCCTTTACGGAGAAAGGCCAAACCTCCTTAACATACTCTTTCTGTCCGGAGCGATCATACTACTTTTTTATCCAGAATACGTTTATTCTTATTCCTTTTGGCTTTCCTTTTGTGCCACCCTTTACATAATCCTATCCCTGAGGGATGCCCCTAAGAAAAACTTGGTTTTTATGTTCTTTTGGGTCTCCTTCTTTGCCTTTCTTGGCACCATGCCCATAATTACCCTCCTTTCCTTTTCTGCGCCTTTTAGCATTGTTCTGACCCCCTTGCTAACTCCCCTCTTTAGTCTTTTTACTGTATATGGCTTTCTGGATATGGTCACTCTATTTTCTTTACCTTCCTTCCCCCTTGAACTCTTAGGAACCGCCATAATAAAAACCGTGGTCTTCTTCTCAGGCTTTGCCCCAACCGTTTTCTTTAAATTCCGTCTTTGGGAGACTGTCCTAAGTCTTTCGTTGGGAGCTTTTACGCTTCACTTTCTAAAAGGTTGGAATAAACTCTTTGCCGGTGTAGTATTCCTCCCCTTCCTGTTTTAGCCTGTGGTAGTAAGCTCCAGTGCAAGAAACCAAACCTTCTGCAATGTATAATCCTAACCTCTTGCTTAGCTCCCTCTCTTCTATTCCTAAGATCTGGGACAGCTCGCTCAGGGTCTTTGGTGTGTTTAGAAGTATTAAGATTGGGTCTTCGGATTTTTCATCCTTTAATTCGAACTTCTGAAGCCTTCCCACAAGCTTTGCCACTCCCTCATTTACCAGCTTTATACAACCTTCCCACCTTTCACTGGACCCGTATCCTACGTGCACATAAACCTGCCTTCCTTGCTCTTTGGCATAGTAAGCGGTTATCAAAGCTCCTGAGTTTTCCCCAGCCTCCACCACAAAAACACCTTCCGAAACCCCGCTGATGAGCCTATTTCTTCTTGGGAATGTGTGTTTTTCAGCGCTCTCCCAAGGAAGAAACTCAGAGACAACAGCCCCGCTACTTAGAACCACTCTTTTTAGACTCTCTTGTGCCTGTAAGATACCAAATCCCAAAAAGCATACAGTATAACCCCCTCCTTCCACACAGAACTTGTGGGAGAGAAAGTCTATTCCCATTGCACCACCAGAAGCTATGGCGTATCCCTTTGACACCAGAAGATTTACCAGGTCCCTTAGATACCTCACACTGTATCCATCTGGCTTTCTTGTGCCCACCACTCCAAAGAATACCCTTTGCTTAAGCTCCCCTTGGTAAAACAAAACAGGTGGTGGATCCTCTATCTCCCTCAGCTTAGGAAAGTAATCTTCATCTGAAAGAGTAATGCATCCTATACCCTCTTTTTGCAATACCTTTATAACTTGCTCCGGGTCAAAGCTGAGATTTTTCTCCTTTATCCTGCTTGCCTTAACCTTTCCCACAAGCTCTTCAAGCTCCGCCTGGTCTGCCTCCAGTATAAGCTTTGGGTCTTTGTAGTGCTGGTAAAGTTTTTTTATGCTCCTTTCGCCAAGCCCGGATATAGCTCTCAGAGTAAGCCAATAAAATACATTCTCCATTAGAGTTTATCCTTTTCTATCAGAGACTTTACCTCTTGGATGGCAGAGTCTATCTGAAGCTCTCTTCTTTCTCCCGTGTGCCTTATCCAAAGCTCCACCTTACCTTCCTTAACTTTTTTACCAACAACCAGGATATAAGGAAAGCCGCAAAGCTCCCCATCTGCAAACTTAAAGCCCGGGCTCTCGTCCCTGTCATCGTATATCACGTCTATTCCGAGCTCCATAGCCAACGTGTATAGTTTTTCCGCAACGCTTTTTTGCTCTTCATCCGACTGATTGACGCAGATAATATCAAGCTCAAAGGGTGCAACCACCGTAGGAAACTTAATACCTTTCTCGTCGTGATACTGCTCTACGATGGCTGGAAGGCACCTTGATATACCAATACCGTAGCATCCCATAACCACGGGCTTTTCCTGACCTAACCTGTCTTTGATGAAAGCTCTCATAGGCTCTGAGTATCTTGTTCCCAAGAGGAATATGTGCCCCAACTCTAAGCCTCTCCCAACTCTAAGAGGAGAACCACATTTGGGACAGGGGTCTGCCTCTTCTACCTGACACACATCTACAAACTCTCCATATTGAATATCCCTTCCCGCATTGACGTTGATGTAATGATAGTCCTCCTCGTTAAGTGCAACCACCATGTTCTTTACTCCAAAAACTGAATTATCCCAGAGGACTTTGAAGTTTGAAGGAAGATTAAAGGGACCTACAAATCCCTTTGATGTGTTTAGAATTCTTCTTATGTCTTCGTCTGTTGCCAGTCTAAATTCATCTGTTCCAAGGACATTTTCTAACTTCTTTTCATCCACTTCCCTGTCTCCCCTGATTAAAACCATGATAGGCTCTTCCCCTTTTAGGTACAAGACCGCCTTTAGAATTTTGTATGCGGGAATTTTTAGGTAGTCAGAAAGCTGGGCTATGGTGGTAGTGTTGGGTGTATAAACCTTCTGGATGGGCTTTTCTTCCTCTTGCTCCTCTTTGTGTTTTGGCAAAGGCACTATTTCTGCATTGGCGCAGTATCCGCAGTTTTCACAAAAGGCTACGCGCGCTTCTCCGTAGTCTGTCAAGACTATAAACTCGTGGGACATTTTACCGCCTATGGTTCCCACGCTTGCTTCAGCTAAAAGGGTGTTCAGCCTTAACTTTTTGAATATCCTCTCGTAAGCAAACTTCATAGTCTCGTAAGATATCATGGCAGAAAACTCATCCTCGTCAAAGGAGTAAGCATCTTTCATAATAAACTCCCTTGACCTTATCAGTCCAAAACGGGGTCTCTTTTCGTCCCTGAACTTAACCTGTATCTGATACAAAATCAAAGGAAGCTTTTTGTAAGAATTTACAAAGCTTCTAAAAAGGTCCGTTATCTCCTCCTCGTGGGTAGGTCCCAAACAGTATTCCCTTCCGTGTCTGTCTTTTAGAGTAAATAGCTCCCTTCCGTAAACTTCCCATCTTCCCGTTTCCTTCCAAAGCTCAGAGGGGTTTAAGACGCTCAGCAAAACCTCTTGAGCTCCGCTTCTTTCCATCTCTTTTCGTACAATGGCTTCTATTTTCCTTATCACCTTTAGAGCGGGGGGAGTGTATTCGTATATGCCAGAGGCTACCTGCTTGGTAAAACCAGCCTTCAGGAGGAGTCTGTGGGAATTTGCTTCTGCGTCTGCAGGCTCTTCTTTTAGTGTATACCAAAAATATCTGCTCCATCGCATAGGTGGGATATTTTAAAATAATCTTATGCTGAACAGAATTTTGAGGTTTTTGGGTATGTTTTCTAACAACATAGGGATCGATCTGGGAACTGCAAACACAGTTATATACTTGGAAGGAAAGGGGGTGGTCCTTTCGGAGCCATCCATAGTGGCCGTAGACGTGAGAACTGGAAAAGTTATAGCGGTGGGTAAAGAAGCCAAAGAGATGCTTGGTAAAACTCCCGGAACCATTCAGACCATAAGACCACTCAGAGATGGAGTTATCACGGACTTTGAGGCCACGAGAATAATGCTCTCACACATGATAAACAAAGTGATAGGCAAAGGTATATTTAAAGCTAAACCCCGAGTAGTTATCGGGGTGCCCTCAGGTGTGACGCAAGTGGAGAAAAGGGCAGTCATTGACGCAGCAAAGAGTGCGGGCGCAAGAGAGGTTTATCTTATAGCAGAACCGATGGCCGCGGCAATAGGTGCTGGACTGCCTGTAGACGAACCTGTTGGTAATATGGTAGTAGACGTGGGGGGTGGAACTACCGAAATAGCGGTTATATCCTTGGCTGGTATAGTAACCTCCACTTCTATAAGAGTGGCGGGAGACGAAATGACCGAGGCGGTGGCTAATTACGTAAAGAAAAAATATCATATACTAATAGGAGAGCAAACTGCGGAGAGAATAAAGATAGAGTTAGGTAGTGCTATCATAGAAGACCAAGAAAGAACGATGGAAATAAAAGGAAGAGATATGACCGGTTTACCGAAGACTATAAGTATATCAAACTTTGATATAGCTCAAGCCTTAGAAGATGTGGTCAATTCTATTATAAACGCTGTAAAGCTAACCCTTGAAAAAACTCCACCGGAATTGGCTTCCGATATAGCAGAGAGAGGCATAGTCTTAGCAGGCGGTGGCTCTTTACTTAGGAACTTAGATACAAGAATCTATCGTGAAACGGGAATATTTACAAGGTACTGTGAAGATCCTATGACCGCAGTGGCACGGGGCGTAGGTTCGGTCCTTGATAAGATGCATCTAATAAGGCAAATAGCCATGGAATGAAAAGTAGAATTATCTACGTTTTACTCTTTTTCTTTAGCGCCCTATCTTACTTAACTGAAGTTTATTCCTATCCAATGATCTCCCCTATAATTGGTTTTATAAACAGTATTTTCTTACCTGTGCTTGAGTTAAAGAGTCAGATCTCTTATAAAGTCAGAGATTTGGCAAATACATATGTCTTTTTAGTTAATGTGCAAAGGGAGAACAAAAGGCTTTTGGAAGAAATCAGCCGATTGAACTTAAAAGTTAGTGAGCTTGAAACGTGCAAAAGAGAGCTTAATCAAATAAAAAATCTGGAGGGATTTTATAAGGAACTAGATTACTTAATAGCAAGCGTGACTGCTTACGATCCCTCTGGCAGGGATGCGTTTATTATTTTAGACAAAGGTAAAAAGGACGGGATCGAAGAGGGCTTTGTGGTAGTAAATAGAAACATATTCGTGGGCATAGTAGACCAGGTATACCTGAGTAGTTCAAGAGTGAGAACGGTATGGTCTGATGCTATGTCTGTAAGCGTGGTAGTGGAGGGTAAGAACTATATATACAAAGGAGGTTTTCCTACTGGTAGGCTCCTGCATGTATTACAAGAAGATGATATTAAGGAAGGGGTTAGGGTTTTGCTTAGAAGTCCCCATTTTCCTTCCTTTGAAGTAGGCAAAGTGTATGGACCACCTTCCCTTGAGGAGCAGTTTTTCAAAAGGGTGGAAGTAAAGCCAGAAGCCGACGTTAGAAGGATGGAGTTCGTTGTTATTTTAAGGAGGAGGATTTGAGTTTCTATCTGGTTTTGTTCTTGATTTTAGTGCTTCAGAGCTCAGTTTTGGTTGGAATTTTTAAAAGTTACCTCTTTGTTCCTGATCTGCTGTTGTGTTTTGTCTTCCTTTCAAACCTCAAAGGCCAGGTAAATTACGGCAGGGGGTTTTTAGGGGCTTTGCTTTTGGATTTACTTCAAGGTTCCTTAGGATGGCATGCGTCTGGTAAGTTGTTAGCGCTCATGATTTTGGACGTTGCAAAAAAGGTTTTTTATGTGAAACTTATCTCAACGCTGGTTATGTTTTATGTAGTAATAGCCACTATCGAACACGCATACAGGTATCTTTTATTCAGAACTAAGTATTACTATCCTCTGGACTTTTATGCTCTAATTGGTTTTTTAATTGAACTGTTCATAGTTTACTTCTTTGGAAAAAAAGTGTTGAAAGGTAGCGATGAAGCGTAGGAATTTTATACTTTTTTTTGTATTGTCTTTCGTTCTATACTTGATTTTGGTTTTCAGACTGTTTTATCTTCAAGTTCTGAAAGGAAACTACTACAAAGACCTATCTAAGAGAAACTACATCAGACGTAGGATAATATATTCCCAAAGGGGGGACATATTAGACAGGCACTATAAAAAGCTTGCCTATGATGTGCCAGAGTATGCAATCTTTTTAGACCCTAAGATAATGCAGGAAAAGGAGGTTGTGGAACAGACCTTGAAAAATCTAAGAGAAATTTTTGGTATAGAGATATCCACCCAATCACTATTAGACAAATACAACAGTATAGAACCTGTACTTATCAAAAAGCTCGCAGATCAATCAGAAATAGATGCATTTTACAACAACAGCTACCGCTTGCCTGGAGTGTTTATAAACACGATCCCAAAAAGATTTTATCCTATGGGGGAGGAATGTGCTCACATCATAGGCTATGTGGGTTATCCCACAAAAAAGCAGTTGGAAGTTTATAAAGATAGAATATCGCATCAAAGCTTGGTAGGAAGGCAAGGGTTAGAGAAAGCGCTGGAGGAATCTCTGCAGGGGGCGGTGGGAGCAGAGGAGCTCATAGTGAATGCGGTAGGGAAAGTGGTAGGTGTATACAAGCAGACAAATCCCAAAAGGGGCAACACAGTGGTTTTGACAGTGGATAGCAGAATTCAAAAGATTGCGTACGAAGTTTTTAAGGAATCAGGGCACAAAGCTGGGGCTATCTTGATACTGAAGGCAGATAGCGGAGAAGTGCTTGCTTTGGTAAGCTATCCTTCTTATGACCCAAACAAGATATACCAGATGTGGGACGAGTATCAAAAGGATCCTTTAAATCCTCTCTTCAATAGAACCCTTCAGGCCTATTATCCACCCGGATCTGTAATAAAGGTCGGATTGGCTGTAGGTCTTCTCCAACAGGGTGTTAGTATTAAAGAAGGGGTAGTTTGTAAAGGATCTTTTCCATTGGGTAATAGAGTTTTCTACTGCTGGAAAAGAGATGGACACGGGTGGGTAAATCTAAAGACCGCCATAAGGGATTCTTGCGACGTGTACTTTTACCACTATTGTTATTACAAACTTGGTCCCAGGAAGATGGAGAGTATTCTAAGGCAGTTTTCCTTTGGTGAATCTGTTCCCTTTGAGCTTCCCAATTCCAGCGGAATATTGCCAAATCCAGAGTGGAAAAGAAAAAACAAAAAGGAACCGTGGTATGGTGGCGATACGGTAAATATGTCCATAGGACAAGGGCACCTAAAGGCTACTCTACTTCAGCAGTGTTTAATGGTAATGGGGATAGTTAATGACGGAGTCATCTACAGACCCACACTCATTAAAGAAGTAAGGGATCCTAATGGAAGGTTAATATGGAAAAACAAAAAAGTAGTTTATAAAGTTGTCAAAGCTCCGCCGGAGTATTTTGCCATTGTTAGAGAAGCTATGAGGGATGTGGTAAGGTCTGGCACTGGCCTATTGGCTAACTCTCCAATGGCAGAAATAGCTGGGAAAACTGGAACAGCTCAGGTAGCAGCAATCAGCGCAAGAAGAAAAACACTACCCTATCGCCTTAGAGACCATGCTTGGTTTGTGGGGTTCTATCCTTACAGAAACCCACATTTCATCATCGGAGTTTTGGTAGAACACGGTGGCTCAGGTGGCGGTGTGGCTGCGCCTATAGCCAGAAGAATAATAGAGAGAATTCAGATGGAGGGTATTCACAAGGAGTTCACTTAGATTAAATTTTTTTGCATGCTTAAGAGCTCGGTTGACCACAAGGCTATCCAGTTTGAATTTGCAAAAAAAGCCTTTTTTTCCTTTATTGAGGAGAGAAAGCACATCATACCATATCTGCGTCCAGAAAAAACTCCTGTGCTCTGCATGGACCTAAACGGAATAAGGCGTAGATACATTGAACTAAAGTATCACTTTTCCAACTTTAATATTTACTACGCAGTCAAAGCAAATGACCACGAGAGAATAATAAAGTCCCTTGCGGAGTTAGGTTCTCACTTTGAAGTGGCCTCTAGCCAAGAGTTGAGTAAGGTGCTTCAATCCGGAGTTAGCCCAAACAGGATAATATCCAGCAACCCAGTTAAACCTTTTGACTTTATAGAGTATTGTAAACAAGTAGGAATGGATAGATTTGCGGTGGATTCTTATACGGAGGTAGATAAGATAGCAAAGGTAATGAAGAGGGCGAGAGTATATGTAAGAGTGGTTGTTCCAAATGAAGGAAGTGATTGGCCACTTTCCAAGAAATTCGGCGTAGATTTGGACACTGCCATAGACTTACTGGAATATGCCAGAGAAAAAAATCTCATACCCTACGGTATTACTTTTCACGTGGGATCTCAGTGCAACAACTTTAGAAATTGGTTCATAGGTATAAGGACTGCTGCTGAACTATGGGAGAGGGCAAGAAGTAGGGGCCTTAAGCTTCAAATGCTAAACATCGGCGGTGGAATACCTGTGAAATACAGTTACGAAGCACTGAGTATAGAAGATATTGCTTATTATGTGAAAGGCTTAATGCAAAAATTTTTCCCTATTTTACCCCACGAACTTCAGATAGAACCCGGGCGCGGTATAGTGGGTGATCAGGGAATAATGGTATGCAGGGTTATAGGTAAAGGGAAAAGGGGGGAGGATAACTGGTTTTATATAGATACTGGCGTTTTTAACGGCTTAGCTGAAGCCTTAGGTGGCATTAGATATGCCTTTTACATAGACAGAGAGGGTGAGCTGAAAGAGTGGACCATCGGAGGAGTGTCCTGTGATAGTATGGACGTGGTGGCAAGAAATGTGGCCCTGCCAGAACCAGAGGTGGGAGATTACCTATACATACTCTCTGCGGGAGCCTACACTACTGTATACGCTGCCCCCTTTAACGGCTTTCCCATCCCAGAAGTTATATTTCCTTAAACTCAATTTTGAGAATACCCTGTTCTTTCAATGGCTCCACCACTATTATCCTTTTCAAAAAGCTCTTCAGCTCATCAGGAACTGCAAAAGTGTTGTTCCCGCTGACGTATGGCAAGTTTAGTATCACTAGTGTTCCCATTTCCATAATCTTAATGATTTGATCCACTTCTCTCTTATCAAAAAACTCCTTAAAGCCTAAGTAAAGAATATCAGGATTTATTAAGACCACATCTCTTAAACCTTCTTCCAAACTTTCCACGTCTACGCCTATTTCTCTCTGTATAGCTAAGGAAACGCCGTGCTTTAGCATGTAATTGAGGGGTTTTTCTAATACAAAAACAACTTTCGTAAAGTTAAAGCATACATACTGCATTAAGGAATATGAAAAAGTGCTTACCTTTATAGGACTCTTGCCCGTTACAATCACCAAACATGAATTTAAATCTTCAAAAATCCTATTTACTTCTTTAATTACGTTTTGGTAGTTCTCACATAAATCTTCCAGCTTTGGTATGTCGAAAGGTGTCTTGACGATTGATATTACATAAGTGCCCCTTTGTTTCACATAAACCACTCTAAACCTGCCTACTTTATGCAAACTGAAGGAAAAGGCTCCTTCTTTCCCCAAATGGCTAATGGGAGTAGATGAATAACTTCTAAGTGCAATAAGCGTATCTCTGACATCCTCATTCGTGAGCACGACATCAAGACACTTAATCAGTCTACCGTCTTTTCTTTCCAGGGGAAAAGTATTTGGTGCCAAAAATACTTCAGAAATCTCATCCGAGCTACTAAGATAACTTATAATTTGCGGTGCATAATTCATTGTTAATTATTTATAATAACACAATTGCATATGCAAAGGTCCGCTGGAGTTTTACTGCACATTACCTCCCTTCCCTCCCCCTTTTGCATAGGAGATTTGGGAAGACAGGCGTATCTTTTTGTAGATTTTCTCTCTGAAAGCAACCAAAGTCTTTGGCAGGTATTGCCTCTTAACCCAACCTTTGAAGAGTTTGGAAATTCCCCCTACTTTTCTACATCCTTGTTTGCGGGCAACCCTGTTTTGATAAGCCCAGAACTTTTGTGTGAAGATGGTTTGATCTCTTCAGAGAGTTTGGAGAAATTCAGAGAAAACTCTACTTCTAAAGTGGATTACCCTAAGGCTTACTTCCTTAAAGAAGTGCTTTTGGAGGAAGCGTTTAAAAACTTTTCCGAATCTGGAGATTTCTATTCCTTTGAGGAAGAAAATTCCTTCTGGCTTGAAGACTACGCAGTATTTTCTGCCCTTAGGAAGAAAAACACAAATTCTTGGGAGAAATGGACAGACCTAAAACCCGATCCTTTGGAAATCAGAAAAGAGAAGTTTAAGCAGTATATATTTTTCAGACAGTGGTTTAAGCTCAAAGAATATGCCAATAGAAAAGGAATAAAGATAATAGGTGACCTTCCTATATACCCTGCCTTTGACAGCGCGGACGTATGGGCTAACAAACACCTGTTTAGGTTTGACGTTGTAGCAGGCGTACCACCAGATTATTTTAGCCTTGAAGGCCAGCTTTGGGGAAACCCAGTCTATAACTGGGATGCATTGAGGGAAGAGAACTTTCAATGGTGGATAAAGAGGATAGAACACTCTTTAAAGCTTTACGATATTTTGCGTATTGATCATTTCAGAGGGTTAATATCCTATTACACTGTACCTAAGGGAGAGAAAACTGCAAAGTATGGAAAATGGGAAAGGGCTTATCCAGAGGAATTTTTCAGCCTTTTAAAGGAACGTTTTCCAAACTTTCCTTTTATAGCGGAAGACTTAGGCACTATAGACAGGGAAGTGGAGGAAATAAGAGATAAGTTTGGTTTTCCATCAATGAGAGTTCTTGCTTTTGCTTTCTTTGAACCTCACAGCTCTCATCTTCCACACAACTATACACAAAACTGCGTAGTTTATACCACCACACACGACAACATGCCCCTTAAGGACTGGTTTGAATACGAGCTCAAAGAAGAAGATAGAGAGAGACTTTATAAGTATATTGGCAAGAAAGTAGAAAAAGAAAGGGTAAGCGCAGAGCTTATTAGGCTTTCCTACATGTCCGTTGCAAACTACTGCATAGTGCCCATGCAAGACCTTTTGAACCTTGGAAAAGAATCAAGAATGAACACACCAGGCACTTCCAAGGGCAATTGGGAGTGGAGGATGATTACTTTACCCCAAGCGGAGCTTAACCTTTGGCTTTCTGAACTGACATACATTTACCAAAGGTTCAACACTTGAGGGCTCCAAAGAGCACATCGTTTAAATACTCCAGTTTCTTTTCCACGTCCTCTTGGCTATCTCCCACTACATTTACATGTCCCATTTTCCTTCTGTACCTTTTTTCCTTTCCATACCAGTAAAGCTTTGTTCCTTCTACAGAAAGTATCCTTTTGATGTCTATTTCTTCGTAGGACTTACCTATTATGTTTACCATGCCAGAAGGGCTTTTTAGCCTTGTGGAGCCAAGAGGCAAACCACAGATTGCTCTTACAAGGTTTTCAAACTGAGATGTATAACAGCCATCCAAAGTCCAATGTCCCGTGTTGTGAGTCCTTGGAGCTATCTCATTTATCAGTATCCGCCCATCCTTTGTATGGAAAAACTCAATACACAAAAGCCCTACTATGTTTAACTCTTCCATCAGAGATTTGACCATTTCCTGCGCAAACGGAAAGTTCAGGTCGGTGGTTTTGTTGTATATCAAAATGCCTTCCTCATGATAGTTTATGGTTAGTGGATACAATTTTATCTCTCCTTTACCACTTCTTACACCTATTATGGAAAATTCAAAATCAAATTCTACAAACTCTTCTACTAAAAACCGCTCCTCTTTTTTGTGATTCATTGTGATTGTCTTAAGCTTTCCTGTATCTCCCTTTATAAGGTATTGACCTTTTCCGTCATATCCAAGACTCTCCGCCTTTATCACCACAGGAAGGTTAAGCATTGCCACGGTTTTTTCTAAGTCTTCTCCAGCAGATACCAGAAAGTTTGGCACTGGATATCCACTTCTTCTTAAATACAGCTTTTCTTCCACTTTACTCTTTTTAAGATTTAGAACCTCAACGGAAGGTAAGGTCAAATGGGAAACGCTTTCCAGCACCTCATCGGGAATATGCTCAAACTCGTAAGTTACAACATCGCAGAGCCTCACAAATTCATCTATACTGCTGTAGTCAAAACATCCGTCTGCTACTTTACAGGCGGGAGAGGTTTTGGAGCTGTCTAAAACCAAAAACTCAAAACCAAGCTTTTTACCTTCCATTATAGTCATCCAGCCAAGCTGTCCTCCGCCTAGTATGCCTATCCTCATCAGTAAGTCCTATGGGCCGGTTGATATTTAAAGATATTTACTGGTATGTACTCAATCACCAGCTTGTCCCCTCTTTGATACACTAGAGTATGCTTTAAGAAGTTCTCGTCGTCTCTGTTTGGATAGTCCTCCCTTGTGTGACCTCCCCTTGATTCTCTTCTATGAAGTGCGCAAAATGCTACCACTCTTGCTAACTCCAGCATATTTCTGAGCTCTAACACTTCCACCAAGTTTGTATTGAATATTCTGCTTTTGTCCACTACCGGTATGCTTTCCCATCTTTCCAAAAGCTCGCTTAGTTCCTGATAGGCTTCTTGCAAAGACCTTTCGTCTCTGAAAATACCCACCTTTTCCCACATTATTTCTCCCATTTTCTTTCTTATATCAGCCAACTTCTCAGACCCTTCTCTGTTCATTAATCTTTCAATAAATTCTACGTTTCTTCTCCTTTCCGCCTCTGTCAGAGGTAGCCAGTCTACTTGCTTAGCATACTCCCTTGCAGATATGCCACAGAACTTGCCAAAGACGAGTATTTCAGTTAGAGAGTTCCCCCCTAATCTATTTGCTCCGTGTACAGACACGCATGCGCACTCTCCCACCGCATACAACCCTTCTAACTCTGTGGCGCTGGTTCTGTAGTTAGTTATATGTATGCCACCCATGCAGTAGTGGGCAGTTGGCCTTATGGGAACAAGGTCCTTAACAGGATCCACACCCTCAAAATCTATAGCAAGCTGGCGCACCTGTGGAAGTCTTTCTTTTATCTTAGCCTCTCCCAGGTGTCTTAGGTCCAAATAGACATAAGCGCTGGTGCCACTGCCAACCCCTCTTCCCTCTCTTATCTCATACTCTATAGCCCTCGAGACCATATCTCTGGGAGCCAACTCCATCTTCTCAGGTGCGTACCTTTTCATAAATCTCTCACCAAGCGCATTTAAAAGATATCCACCTTCACCTCTACAGGCTTCGGAAAGAAGTATGCCCGTCTTTGCCAGGCCCGTAGGATGAAACTGTATAAACTCCACATCCTTAAGCCCCAACCCAGCCCTTAGGGCAACGGCCACACCGTCACCCGTATTACCAACCGCATTGGTGCTTCTCTGCCAGTATATCCTGGCAAAACCTCCTGTGGCTAAGACCAACGCCTTGGTTTGGATGTTCAAGACTTCTCCGTTTTTTATGTCATAAACTGAAACCCCTTTTACCCTTACACCATCGTGGATTATGTCCAATAGAAAAAATTCGTTGTAAAAATCTATGTTATCCCGCGCCAATGCCTGCTCAAACAGAGTGTGGAGTATAACATGACCTGTTCTATCTGCGGAGAAAACAGTTCTCGGAAAAGATGCTCCACCGAAGGGCCTTTGGGCTATCCTTCCATCTGGGAGGCGTGAAAAAGGCACACCCCATCTGTCAAGCTCGTATACAATATCCGGAGCATTCTCGCACATAAAGAAAACTGCATCCTGATCTGCTAAGAAGTCTGAACCTTTTATTGTATCAAAGGCATGGGATGCGGGCGAATCTTCTGGGATCACATTTCCAAGGGCTGCATTCATGCCTCCCTGAGCTGCACCCGTGTGGGAACGTGTAGGATAAACCTTAGAGATGACTGCTACTTTGATGGTTGGGTCCATACTAGCTTCAATAGCAGTTCTTAAACCCGCACCACCTGCTCCAACAATAACCACATCGTATTTTGCCATAGAGTATGATTATACTACCAAACTACTACCCTTTGTGCTTTTACGATGAGATCTGCTATTTGTTCGTAGGACTTTAACTTTTCTTCGGGCAACTTTAGAGCTCTGTCTTGAACGTCTTCCCTACATGCAAACCAATCCTTTCTGGAAGGAAACCTCAAAACCGCATCTTGGACTAACACGACCACGTCCCCTTCCTCCACCAAATCGGAGCTAAAGTCTCCCAATTTTCTCACTATCCAAAGGGTCCTCACCATACTAACACCGTCGCTGAAGAAGCTATCATCCTTTTTATTTGCTCGGTGTTTATAAATTCCACCTCTTTTACAAAGTCCTCTTTTTTTAGTCCCCTCTCTTCCGCAGAAAGATCCTCTACAAAAAGTTTAACATTCACATATTCAAGATTTTCTATCAGTTTCTCAAAACCTGAAATTAAAAGATTTTCCCAATTACATCTGGTCAATGCATAAACGCCATCCTTAAAAAATATCATTGAGACTTCATGGTTTATACCTAAGGCTAAGCCCACACGTAAAGCTTCGTGGGACTTCCAGGAAAAAGGGTCTCCTTTTATTAAAATTGTTACTTTCATTAAGCTTGGGCTTGCGCCCTCTGCAGTATTTTAACCACAACCCACCTTTTGGTCTTTGATATGGGTCTTGTTTCCCTTATTAGAACTACATCCCCTACCTTGCATTGGTTTTCTGGGTCATGGGCATGATATTTTTTGCTTCTTATTATGTGCTTTTTATAGATTGGGTGTTGCATTTTTCTATCTACTCTCACGACCACCGTTTTATCCATCTTGTCGCTTACTACTGTACCAACAAATTCCTTTCTTTTTTCGTGCCACTTCTTTTCCGTCATGATTCACCCCTCAGCTTTTTTTGTCTGATAATGGTTAAAACCCTTGCCAACTCCTTCCTTTTCTTTCTAATCATCATCTTGTCTTTTAACCCCTCAATCTTTTTCTTAAAACGCAGATACAAGATTTCTTTTCTTATTTCTTTTTCTTTGTTTAAAAGTTCTTTAATCGAAAGCTTTGCAAGCTCCTTAGCTTTCATCCTCTAACACCCCCGTTTTTTCTTACCAATCTGACGCTTATAGGTAGTTTAGCAGCAACCAATCTGCAGGCTTCTTCAGCAACGTCTTCTGGCACACCAGCAAATTCGTACAGGATTTTCCCAGGTCTCACAACTGCCACAAAACCCTCTGGGTCACCTTTTCCTCCACCCATACGTACTTCATTGGGTTTTCTCGTATAGGGCTTATCTGGAAACACGGTTATCCATATCTTTGCTCCTTTACGTAGACTTCTAACCAAAGCGACCCTTCCCGCTTCTATCTGTCTTTGGGTCAGCCAGCAAGCCTCTAATGCCTGTATACCGTATTCACCAAAGGATACCTTGTTTCCTCTAAAAGCTTTACCCTTCAGTGTTCCTCTCTGCTGTTTTCTAAACTTTGTTTTCTTGGGTGCAAGGAAAGACATATTAAACTACCTCCTTTTCTGTTTTCTTTAAATCCTCTTCTATTTTCTTTACTATCTCCTCTTTACCGCCCTTAAGTATGTCACCCTTGTATATCCAGACCTTTACGCCCAAAACTCCGTACTTTGTCTGAGCAACTGCATAGCCATAGTCTATATCAGCCCTCAGAGTCTGAAGGGGCATCCTTCCTACTAAAAACCACTCAGCTCTTGCCAGCTCAGCACCGCCTATCCTTCCCTTCACTTGAACTTTGACACCCTTTGCACCAGCCTTAAGTGCGTTGTCTATAGCCCTCTTCATAGCCCTTCTGTGAGAAACTCTTCTCTCTATTTGTAGGGCTATCTCTTCTGCCACCAACTGGGCATCTAGCTCAGGAGCTCTTACTTCTTCCACGTTTATGTTGTAGTTGTAACCTGGGGCTATGCTAAGCAGATCTTTTTTGAGCTGTTCTACTTCCGCACCCTTACGACCAATTATGATCCCAGGTCTTGCCACCTTTATCCTTATTCTTACCCTTTCCGCAGCTCTTTCGATTACAACCTCAGAGACACCAGCCGCATAGTATCTCTTCTTTATATATTCCTTAATCTTTATATCCTGATGTAAAAGCTTTGTGTAATCTCTCTTATCTGCATACCATTTGGAATTCCAGTCTTTTATTACTGCCACTCTAAAACCTATAGGATGCGTTTTCTGACCCATTAATCTTCCTCCTTTCTCTCCTCTAACTCTATGGTTATGTGGGATGTTCTCTTTCTTATCATTGTAGCCCTTCCGTGTGCTCTTGGCATCCACTTTTTATACATAGGCCCCTCGTCTGCCACAGCCTTTTTTATGTATAGACTGTCAAGGTCCATACCTTTTTGCTGCGCATTAGCTAAGGCGCTTTTCAAAACTCCCTCTACTATCCTTGCAGCCTTTTTGGGAATGAACTTTAGTTGATAGAGCGCATCGCCTGCTTTGGTCCCCTGTATTATTCTTAGCACCTGTCTTGCCTTTGTGGGGGATATTTTTGCATACCTTAAAACCGCTCTCATAACTTCACCTCACTTCTTTTTAGCCACCTTTGAGGATTTCTCCGGGTGGCCTTTGAATGTCCTAGTTGGGGCAAACTCACCCAACTTGTGCCCTACCATATCGGAGGTAATATAAACCGGAACAAAAGTCTTACCGTTATGAACCGCTATAGTGTGGCCCACAAATTCGGGTATTATGGTGGTGTCCCTACTGTAGGTTTTTATGACCTTTCTTTCCCCAGTTTGGTTCATTTTCCTTATCCTATACCAGAGCTTGGGATCTACCCAGGCTTTTTTGTCCACAAGTTTTCTGTACTCATCCCAAATGGCTTTGTATTTTTCGTATGCCTTTTGGAACAGCTCGGGCGTGTGTTGCACCTTTCTAACCTTTTTATAAACTCTCTGGGTTTTCTTGTAGAGTTTCAGAAAACTGTCCAAGTCTTCTATTAGTTTATTTCTCTTGTTCCAGGCACCCTTAAAACCCATTATTTAATACCCTCCTTAAGAGGTTTTCCTTTTCTGCTAACAAGGATAAATTTATCTGAATACTTTTTACCCCTTCTTGTCTTATATCCTTTGGTTTTCCAGCCCCAAGGGGACTCGGGATGCTTTCCTTTTGTTTTACCCTCTCCACCACCGTGGGGGTGATCCACTGGGTTCATAGCCGTTCCCCTTGTGTGAGGCCTCCAGCCAAGCCAGCGGTACCTTCCAGCCTTTCCGTATTTAACAAGCTCGTGCTCAGCCAGGCCAACTGCGCCAACCGTAGCCATGCATCTTTCATGAATAAGCCTGATTTCACCTGAAGGAAGCCTTACCTGAACATAATTGTCTACTTTACCTATTACTTGGGCAGAGGTTCCAGCAGACCTTGCTAACTGTCCGCCCTTTCCTGGGTTTAGCTCTATGTTGTGAATGATAGTTCCTACTGGGATGTATTTTAAAGGCAATGCGTTGCCGGGCTTTATTTCTGGCAGTTCTTTTCCAGCGGAAGCATCCTCATAGGATATAGATATCACAGTATCACCAACCTTTAATCCCTCTGGCCATATTATGTATCTTTTCTCACCGTCTGCATAGTGAAGGAGTGCTATCCGTGCGGACCTGAAGGGATCGTACTCTATGCTCGCAACCTTTGCGGGTACAAGGCTCTTGTCTCTTTTAAAGTCTATTATTCTGTATCTCTTTTTGTGGCCCCCACCTCTTGATCTGACGGTAATCTTTCCGTGAGAACGCCCCTTAGCTCTTTTGTAAAAGTAGGTTAAAGACTTCTCAGGCTCAGACTTGGTTATTTCTGCAAAGTCGTAGAGAACTGCGTGCCTTTGCCCGTTAGTTACTGGTTTTAATTTCCTTACACCCATGTTCTTACCTCACACCAGAAAGATCAATTTCTTGATATGGATCTATCGTAACTATAGCCTTTTTGTAGGATTTTGTATATCCATACCTTCTAAACTTACCGAAAACCCTCTTTTTCTTTGGCTTTACTATCATAGTATTGACTTTAAGAACCTTTACGCCAAAGAGGGTTTGGACCGCATACTTTATCTCCTGCTTTGTAGCATCCATCGCCACTTCAAAGGTGTATTTTTTGTGGTCCTCCATAAGTCTATTGCTCTTCTCTGTGATTATAGGTCTTATTAACACGTCCTCCGGCCTTTTCATGAGCCTAACCTCTCGTAGATCTTATCAAGGGCAGACTTGATTATTACCAAACTGTCTGCCCAAAGTATGTCGTAAACGTTGAGCCCTTCCACAGGAAGAACTTTCGCAGTCTGCAGGTTTCTGAAGGACTTTTCTGTAATCTGGTCCCTTTCGGGAATAATCACTAAAACTTTTTTTCCTTCCAAACCGTTAGCCCTTAGGAATTCTAAAGCTCTCTTCGTTTTGGGAACTTCTCCCATATCTATACTATCCACCAAAATTATAGCGTTTTGTTTTGCTTTTGAAGAAAGGGCCATCTTAAGCGCCAACTTCCTTACTTTCTTGGGTAAAGGATAATAGTAATCTCTGGGTTTGGGACCGTGTGCCACACCACCACCCACAAAGATGTTTGCTCCTCTGTCTCCGTGCCTTGCGTTTCCAGTTCCCTTTTGGGGATAAAGCTTTCTCCCACTGTAAGCCACTTCACCCCTGGTTTTGGTGCTGTGGGTTCCTTGCCTTCTTTTGGCAAGCTGCCACCTTACTACTTCCCACAGAATGTGTTTTTTCACCTCAAGTCCGAATATGTCCTCTCTTAGCTCACTCATGCTTCACTCCTAAGGATGTTCTCTGGAATGTGTTTTATTCTGTTTAGCTTTAACCTCTGCGATCTTCTGTTAGCTATTTTGCTCTTTTCTATAATCAGTATCCCCTTTGGGTGACCAGGTACAGAACCCTTTACGAGCATTACTCCTTTATCGGGCAGCACATCAACCACCAAAAGAGATTGCACCCTTATTTTTTCTGCGCCCCAATGTCCAGCCATTCTTTTACCCTTCCACACCCTTCCTGGATCCGTCCTTTGACCAATAGAACCCACTGCCCTGTGATATCGGTGTCCGTGAGACCTTGGAAATCCACCAAAGTCCCACCTTTTCATCGTGCCAGCAAAACCTCTACCTTTACTAATGCCCACCACGTCTACCAAATCCCCGGGCTTAAAAACATTTTCCAATTTTATTTCCTGCCCTACCTGATAGTCCTGGGGATTATCCACTCTAAACTCCTTCAACTTTCTTAGCAGAGCAACACCAGCCTTTTTCAGATGTCCTATCTCCGGCTTTGTAAGCTTTTTCTCCTTTACTTCAAAGGCACCTACCTGAACCGCACTGTAGCCATCCTTATCCATCGTGCGAATGGCAGTCACATAGTGCTTTGGAACCTTTATAACCGTAACGGGCACCGCTGTACCATCCTTGAGAAAAACCCTTGTCATACCAAGCTTTATTCCAAAAAGACCTACACTCATGCTTAGCTCCCCATCTTTAGCTCAACATCTACCCCTGCGGGCAAGTTTAGGCTCATCAGAGATTCTACTGTCTGAGGCGTGATTCGGACTATATCTAAAATCCTCTTATGCTCCCTTATTTCAAAGTGCTCTCTGGATTGATCAAACTTGTGAGGAGAGCGCAGAACAACCCACCTTCTCCTTTTTGTAGGCAAAGGAATTGGACCTTTCACTATACCACCTGTTCTTTTTACTACATCCACTATCTGCCTGACGGACTGATCCAGTAGCCTATGATCGTAAGATCTCAGTTTTATTCGTATTATGTCCTGCTCCATCCTTTACACCTCAATCAAGGATTTTTGTAACCACACCAGCACCCACAGTCCTTCCACCTTCCCTTATGGCAAACCTAAGTCCTTCCTCCATCGCTATGGGCTTTATTAGCTCAATCTCAAGCTCCACGTTGTCCCCAGGCATCACCATCTCCTGACCCTCTGGCAACTTCACCACTACCCCTGTCACGTCCGCTGTCCTAAAGTAAAACTGTGGCCTGTAATTCACAAAAAATGGACTGTGCCTCCCACCTTCTTCCTTCGTCAATACATACACCTGTGCCCTAAACCTCCTGTGCGGCGTCACACTACCTGGCTTTGCCAATACCTGCCCCCTCTCCACATCGTCTTTGCCTACACCCCTCAAAAGCACACCTATGTTGTCCCCAGGTAGTGCCTCGTCAAGGACCTTCCTAAACATCTCTATGGATGTGGCTACAGTCTTCAGTGGTTCTTCTCTGAGCCCTACTACCTCCACTTCCTCACCAGGCTTTAGTACTCCACGCTCTACCCTGCCTGTTACCACCGTTCCACGTCCAGATATGCTAAATACGTCTTCTATGGGCATCAAAAATGGTTTGTCTGATTCCCTTACAGGAGTTGGTATGTATTCGTCCATGGCGTTGAGCAGTTCCACTATGGCATTGCACCACTTGTCAGGTTTCCCTGCTTCTAACTCCTGCAATGTCCCTAAGGCAGAACCCCTTATGACCGGTACCTCATCTCCAGGAAATTCGTACTTATTCAAAAGTTCCCTCACTTCAAGCTCCACAAGGTCCAAAAGCTCTGGGTCATCCACCATGTCACACTTGTTCATGAACACCACTATGTAGGGGACATTGACCTGTCTTGCCAACAGCACGTGTTCTCTTGTCTGTGGCATTGGACCGTCTGCTGCAGAAACCACAAGGATAGCTCCGTCCATTTGGGCTGCGCCTGTTATCATGTTCTTGATGTAGTCTGCGTGTCCTGGGCAATCTACGTGTGCGTAATGTCTTTTTGCGGTTTCGTATTCCACGTGTGTTATGTTTATGGTTATACCTCTTTCTCTTTCTTCTGGTGCTTTGTCTATTTCTTCGTATTTCATACACCTTGCCTTACCGCCGGGCATAACACCCGCAGCCAATGCACATGTTATGGCAGAGGTTAGAGTAGATTTGCCATGGTCTACGTGCCCTATAGTTCCTACGTTGACGTGTTCCTTCTCTCTTACAAACTTCTCCTTTGCCATTCTATCTTACCTCCTTATTTATGATTTAAGAGCTCCTGTTCTTTCTCCGATTATCTGCTCCGCTACGTGCTGCGGAACCTCTTCATAATGGGAAAATTTCATTATAAATGTTCCTCTTCCCTGTGTCAAGCTTCTTAAAGTGGTGGCGTATCCGAACATTTCCGCAAGAGGCACGTAAGCTTTCACTACAGTTATAACACCTTTGTTTTCCATACCCATTATCTTACCCCTTCTGGAGTTTAGGTCTCCTATCACATCACCCACATAATCTTCGGGAGTTTCTACCTCCACCTCCATCACAGGTTCCAGTAGAACTGGATCTGCCTTTTTCATTGCCTCCTTAAAAGCTATAGACCCAGCTATCTGAAAAGCTATGTCTGAGGAGTCTACCTCGTGATAAGACCCATCAAAGAGTCTAACCTTAACATCTACCACAGGATACCCTGCAACTACGCCACTCTGCATAGCTTCTTTAACACCTTTCTCCACAGAAGGTATAAACTCCTTTGGTATAATGCCACCTACTATGGCGTTTTCAAAGACAAAGCCTTGTCCTCTTTCTAAGGGTTCTATTTCTATGATCGCGTGTCCGTATTGACCCCTTCCACCGCTCTGCCTTATAAACTTTCCTTCTGCAGTAGCCTTTTTCCTGATGGTTTCTTTATAGGCTACCTGTGGCTTACCTACATTGACCTCCACACCGTACTCCCTCTTCATTCTGTCAACTATGATCTCCAAGTGCAATTCACCCATGCCGTGTATTAGCACTTGCCCAGTTTCTTGATCCACCGTTGCCTTAAAGGTGGGGTCCTCCTTCATAAACCTATTGAGGACTTGAGATAGTTTTTCTTGGTCCTTCTTTGTCTTGGGCTCTATTGCCATGGAAATAACTGGTTCTGGGAATTCAAGCTTTTCTAAAACTATGGGGTGTTTTTCATCAGAAAGCGTATCTCCGGTGGTTGCATCAAGCCCAACAGCGGCTACTATCTCACCCGCACTTGCTTCTTGCACGTCTTCCCTTGAGTTGGCATGCATAAGCAGAAGCCTTCCAATCCTCTCTTTCCTATCCTTTGTGGCATTGTACACGTAGGAACCGGCTGTAACCTTGCCGGAAAACACCCTAAAGTAGGTTAGCTGTCCTGCATAAGGGTCACTCATAACTTTGAACACATAGGCACAGAAGGGCTCTTCGTCCAGAGGTTTTCTCTCCTCCTCTTGGTCATTCTTTGGGTTAATTCCTTTAACGGGGGGAATGTCCAAAGGAGATGGAAGGTAATCTATTACCGCATCAAGTAGTGGTTGTACTCCTTTGTTTTTAAAAGCAGAACCGCATAGAACTGGCACAAGTTTTTTCTCTATAGTGGCTTTTCTCAATACTTTTTTGAGTTTTTCTACTTCAATCTCTTCACCTTCCAAATACTTCATCATCAACTCATCGTCCTGCTCTACTATAGCTTCCACCATTTTGGCTCTCCATTCCTGAGCCTTGCTTGTGTATTCTTCAGGTATATCTACTATCTCGTAGCGCGCACCGAGCGTTTCTTCTAGCCATATGATAGCCTTCATTTCCATAAGGTCTATCACGCCTTTAAACTGATCTTCTGCACCTACTGGTATTTGAATGGCGACGGGTTTGATGCTGAGCTTGTTTTCTATCTCCCTGAAAACCCTGTAAAAGTCTGCACCGAGCCTGTCTAATTTATTTATGAAGGCAATCCTTGGCACGCCAAATCTATCAGCCCACCTCCAGTTTGCCTCAGATTGGGGTTGCACACCCTCCACTGCGGAGAATACAAAAATAATGCCGTCCAGCACTTTCATAGAGCGCACCACTTCCACAGAAAAGTCCACGTGTCCGGGCGTGTCTATGATGTTTATTTGATGGTCTTTCCAGTAGCACGCGGTGGTAGCAGCAGTTATGGTTATACCCCTTTCCTTCTCTTGAGGCATCCAGTCCATTGTGGCGGCGCCTTCATGCACCTCACCTATCTTGTATGTTTTACCGGTGTAATACAGGATCCTTTCGGTAGTTGTGGTCTTACCCGCGTCTATGTGTGCAACTATACCTATGTTCCTTAATCTCTCTATAGGAACTAACCTTGGCATCTTCTACCTCCTTACCACCTAAAATGGGCAAAAACTTTATTAGCTTCTGCCATTTTGTGGGTTTCTTCTTTTTTCTTCAGGGCTCCACCCTTGCCTTCCAAAACGTCCAGCATTTCCGCCTTTAACCTTTCTATCATCGTATAGCTTCCTCTATGTCTGGCTCTCTCTCTTGCCGCTTCCACTAGCCACTTTAAAGCCAAACTCACCTGCCTTCTTGGAGGAACCTCTACGGGAACCTGATAGGTAGCTCCCCCTACCCTTCTTGGCCTTACTTCGTACTCGGGCTTTAAGGCATCCACTACTTTGTGCAAAAGCTCCACAGGATGCATTTTTGCTACCTTGGACGCTTCTTCCATAGCTGTGTACACTATCCACTCCGCCACGCTCTTCTTTCCACTCTCCATTACCTTGTTTATAAGTTTGTGTACTATTACGTCCCCGTATTTTGGATCTGGCGGGATCTCTCTTGGTTTAACACCGCCTTTTCTTGGCATTATTTTTTACCTCCTGCTTGCGCTTGTTGTTTTGGCCTCTTTACTCCATACTTAGACCTTGATTGTTTTCTGTTGGCAACACCTGCAGTATCCAAAGTTCCTCTTACAACCTTGTATCTCACACCGGGCAGGTCCTTTACCCTACCCCCTCTAACGAGCACTATGGAGTGCTCTTGTAAGTTATGCCCTTCTCCCGGAATGTAGGCGGTAACCTCTATGCCGTTGGATAGCCTAACCCTGGCAACCTTTCTTAAAGCAGAGTTTGGCTTCTTTGGAGTAACTGTATATACCCTAACGCAAATGCCCCTCTTTTGGGGGTTGCCCTGCAGGGCAGGAGATTTACTCTTTTTCTTCTTCCTTTCTCTTCCGTACTTTACCAGCTGATTAAAAGTCGGCATTTCTACCTCCTAAAGTAGTTAATTATACCACACCTTTTTTAACTTTCACCTCTTCCAACTCCAGCAGGCTGTACTCTCCCACACCAGTTCCAGCGGGGATAATGTTGCCTATGATAACGTTCTCCTTTATTCCCCTTAGTTCGTCTACCCTTCCTTCGCAAGCAGCATCTGTTAATACCTTGGTAGTTTCTTGGAAAGAGGCAGCAGATATCCAACTGCTAGAAGTTATGGCTGCCTTGGATATACCAACAAGAACGGGTTCAACCTTGGGGATTTTACCACCTTCTTCTTTTATTCTTTTTATCTCCTCCTTTAGTTCCTCCACATCCACCTCCTCGTTGATCAAGAATCTGCTATCTCCTGCATCCACAATCCTTCTTTTTCTGAGCATCTGCCTGATTACTATTTCAAAATGCTTATCGTTTATTTCTACTCCTTGTAGCCTGTAGACCATTTGAACTTCTTTTAGAAGAAACTTATGTAGTTCATCTACTCCTTTGATCCTAAGTATCTCATGTGGGTCTGGTATGCCATCAGTTAGTGGATCTCCAGCGGATACAGAGTCTCCATTCCTAACTTGAAGATGCTTGCCTTTTGGCACAAAGTATTCCCTTTGCAACCCTGTTTCTTTGTTATATACCACAACTTTAAATCCTTTTCCTTTTATCCTAACTTGCCCATCTATCTCTGCCACCGTGCTGTCTGTGATCTTTGTGCCTTTTTGTATAACCTGTCCATGTGTAACTAAGATGTATTCACCTTTCTTGATATCGTACTTCCTCGTTTCGCCAGTTCTCGGATTAAAAAGTATGACCTCATCCGCATCTTCGTATATTCTCACAGTTCCATCTATTTCAGATAGAATAGCTGGATTTTTAGGACGCCTTGCTTCAAAAAGCTCCTCTACCCGAGGCAGACCACCTACTATGTCCCTAACCTTTGCCATCTCTTTTGGAATTCTGGCTAACACATCTCCTGGCTCCACATAGAAATCTTTTACCACGTAGTATTTATGCTGAATTTCCGTTCCCTCTGATTCTGTGCAAGTTGGGCACAGATACCATTCCATACTTATCTTCTCTGGGGGAATACTAATGATGGAGTTTACCGGAAGGTCGTAAACCACTTCTCTTCCATCCTCAGTAACCACAACTATCCTCGGGGTATGGAGCATAGCGTCTTTTGGTCTGGTAAAGGATACTATGGTAGATGTTTTTCCTGTTAAGGGGTCTCTCTCTTCCTTCACAGTTATATCTAAGGCTATGTCTTTTAACTCCACCCTTCCGGGAGCTTCTGCTATGATGTATGTATTGAATGGGTCCCACTCTGCCAGAACAGTGTTTTCCTTTACCCACGCACCTTCTTCTACCTTGATCACAGCCGAATATGGAACGGCGTGTCTTTCTACCATCCTTCCCTCTTTATCCAGTATACCTATAGCACCATCCTTTGAAATGTTTATCTTTCTTCCATTCCTGTCGGTTATAAGCTTAATGTTGTAAAACTTTACGCTTCCTTCTGTTTCGTTTAGAAGCTCTCCTTTAGCCCTTTCTGCTATGGCCGCACCGCCTATGTGGAATGTTCTCATTGTTAACTGAGTTCCGGGCTCTCCTATGGACTGAGCGGCTATTATCCCAACCGCTTCGCCTATATCCACGAGCTTGCGTTGAGACAGATCCCAACCGTAGCACATAGCACATATACCAAACTCCGCCTCACACGTTAAAGGTGAGCGCACTTTTACCTTTTCTATACCTCTATGAACTATTTTTTCCGCAAGCTCTGGATCTATTATGGTATTTCTTTCTGCGATGATTTCTCCCGTGTATGGATCTATCACATCCTCTGCCAAAGTCCTTCCTATTATTCTGTCTCTTAGGGGCACCTTCTCCTCTCCACCTTCCACTATGGCCGTCATCTCTATACCTTTGGTAGTTCCGCAATCCTTCTGAGTGATCATGATGTCCTGGGTAACGTCTACAAGTCTTCTTGTAAGATAGCCCGCAAAGGCAGTCTTTAGAGCAGTGTCCGCAAGACCTTTTCTGGCTCCATAGGTAGAAATAAAGTACTCAAGCACAGAAAGTCCTTCTCTAAAGTTTGCGGTTATGGGGGTTTCTATAAACTCACCCGTATGCTTTGCCATAAGTCCTCTCATCGCAGCAAGCTGTCTTATCTGATCTCTGTTTCCCCTTGCACCAGAAATTGCCATCATGTATATAGGATTGAAGGTTCCAGGATAGACCTTTCCTCTTTCCTCACGGGAAGACCTTTCTATCTCATCAAACATAGCTCGGGATACCTTATCTGTTATTTCAGACCACAGATCAATTATCCGGTTGTACCTTTCCTTTGATGTTAGAATACCTTTTCTGTATAGGTCGGCTATTTCGTCTGTTTGCTGGAACGCATCTTTGAGTATTTCCCTTTTCACTGTTGGAACCTGAAGATCCTCTATACCTATGGAAATGGCCGCTTTGGTTGCCATCTTAAAGCCTAGCTCTTTAATGCTGTCAAGAAGTTGGGCTGTTATCTCCACTCCATACTTTTCGTAAACCTTGGAGATAAGCTTTGATATTCCCTTTTTATCCAAAACTTCGTTCAAGAAAGGAAAATCTTCTGGAAGTATGCTATTAAGAAGCACCCTTCCGGGAGTGGTTTCTATAACTTTTCCATCTTCCAGTCTGAGTTTTATTAGGGCGTGTATGTCCACCACACCGTTTTCTAATGCTAGCAAAACCTGCTGTCTATTGTAGAACAGCTTACCTTCACCTTTAACACCCTTCACTACTTGAGTCAAGTAGTAAAGACCAAGCACAATATCCTGGGAAGGTAGAGTTATGGGCTTTCCGTGGGCTGGTGAGAGTATGTTTTGGGTGGAAAGCATCAGTATATAAGCTTCCAGCTGGGCGTGGATACCCAAGGGCACATGAACTGCCATCTGGTCTCCGTCAAAGTCCGCATTAAATGGAGGACAGACCAACGGATGAAGCTGTATGGCTTTTCCGTCCACAAGGACAGGTTCAAAGGCTTGAATGGACATCCTGTGAAGAGTAGGAGCTCTGTTAAGCAGAACTGGATGTTGTTTTACCACCTCTTCCAAACATTCCCAAACCTCAGGGGTCTTGTTTTCTACGAGTTTTTTTGCACTTTTGATGGAAGTGGCATAGCCCTTCTCTTCCAGTCTTCTGTAGACAAAAGGTTTAAACAGCTCAAGAGCCATTATTCTGGGAAGACCGCACTGATGCATTTTGAGCTCAGGACCAACCACGATGACCGACCTTCCAGAGTAGTCTACCCTTTTCCCAAGAAGGTTTTGCCTAAACCTTCCCTGCTTACCTTTCAGATAATCTGCCAAGGATTTGAGAGCCCTTCCGTTTTGGGTTATGACCTTTCCACCTTTGCCGTTATCTATGAGGGCATTGACAACCTCCTGAAGCATCCTCTTTTCGTTTCTTATTATTATCTCGGGAGCGTCCAGCTCTATAAGCCTTTTCAGCCTGTTGTTCCTGTTTATGATCCTTCTGTACAGATCGTTAAGGTCTGAGGTGGCAAACCTACCCCCATCTAGAGCGACCAAAGGCCTAAGTTCGGGTGGAAGGACAGGCAAAACCTCAAGAACCATCCACTCTGGTTTGTTTCCACTCTTTATAAAGCTTTCCACCAGCTTTAGCACTCTAAGCTGTTTTTTGATTTTACTTTCCGAGAGTTCCTTAAGGACTGTATTCCTTATATCTTCTTCAATCTTCTCAAAGACTGGAATATCATTCCTCTTGGACCTTTGCTGCTCATAGAACTCTCGAATAGCTCTATTACCAGTTAAACAGCCTTCACAATCTTGGTTGTATATTTTCCCACTATGAACGTCCAGATACAACTCTTCGTTAAACACACCCAAAAGAGCTTGGTCTAAGGTCATACCCTCTGGAATTGATAGGTCTATTGCATAAAGCCTAAAGTTATCCGCTACAGCTTTTATCATCTTATGATAGAGCTTTTTGTACTTTACTTCCAACTCTTTGTTCATGTCCTCAAAGGAAAAGCTGTAGGGTTTAACTTCCATCCTCAGCTTTTTGGCATAAGCTTCCAAATCAAGAACTGATAGCACCTTCTTTATAGCCTCTGCTCCCATACCACCCTCGTACTTGTGCTCCAGATTACCTGCGTACTCGCTGAGATATTTATCTTCATCCATCACATGGAGCTTCACAAATACCGTATTGCCCATATCGTCCTTGATAGGTATGGTATCCTCGGCTTGTTCAAAGATTGTCCTTTCATCCTCGCTGGGATACTCTATGACCAAGTAAGATTCAAAGTAGATAACCCTTTCCACATCCCTTGAGGACAAACCCAAAAGGGTGGCAATCTTAGAGGGACTGCTCTTTAAAAACCATATGTGCACTACAGGAGCAGCAAGCTCTATGTGTCCAAACCTTTCCCTACGAACGTAAGATTTGGTAACTTCCACACCGCATCTGTCGCATATCGTTCCTTCATACCTCTTTCCTCTGTATTTACCGCAAAGGCACTCGTAATCTTTTATAGGTCCAAATATTTTTGCGCAGAAAAGACCGTCCTTTTCCGGCTTATGAGTTCTGTAATTTATGGTTTCGGGCTTTTTAACCTCCCCATAGCTCCAGCTTCTTATTTCTTCTGGGGAAGCCAGCATTAACTTTATTTTTTCAAAGGGAAGCAAACCTTTTCTCATGCTTCTTCCTCCGTCTTTTTCACTTGATCACAGGGCATATCCGCCCCGTTTTCACACCTTACGTCCAAGCCCAAGGCTTTCAGTTCTCTTACTAAAACCCTAAAGGATTCCGGTATGCCAGGAGAATACATGTATTTACCCTTAACTATGGCCTCGTAAGCTTTTGTACGTCCTTCTATGTCGTCAGACTTGACTGTTAGCATTTCTTGCAGAGTATAGGCTGCACCGTGAGCTTCTAAAGCCCAAACCTCCATCTCTCCGAGCCTTTGCCCACCAAATTGGGCCCTACCACCCAGAGGTTGCTGGGTAACCAGCGAATAGGGACCTGTGCTCCTTGCGTGGATCTTGTCATCCACCATGTGTATGAGTTTAAGCATATGCATATAACCTACAGTGACTCTCATATCAAAGGGTTCTCCCGTCCTTCCATCGTATAGCACAGTCTTCCCATCCTCCGGAAGACCAGCCATCCTAAGAAGCTCCTTTATATGCTCTTCGCTAGCACCTTCAAAAACGGGAGTGGCCATGGGTATGCCGTATTCCGCATACTCTTGAACAATCTCCTTAAATTCTTGATCGGTAAGAGAATTTAGAAAGTCTTCAATAGCCTTTGCGTTTTGACCATCGGGTGTGTCACCCACGCTGTAGATCCTTTTCAAAAACTCTGTAATTTCCTTTCTGTCCTTTATTTCTTGTATAAGCTTACCTAGTTTTTTCCCAAGCTCCTTTGCAGCCCATCCCAAGTGAGTTTCTAGTATTTGACCCACGTTCATACGAGAGGGAACACCCAGAGGGTTAAGAACTATATCCACCGGTGTGCCGTCTTCAAGGAAGGGCATATCTTCCACGGGTAAAACTACCGATATGACACCCTTGTTTCCGTGCCTACCTGCCATCTTGTCTCCAACCTTTATCTTTCTCTTCTGAGCTATGTATACCTTTACTAGGGCGATTACTCCCTGAGGTAGTTCGCTTTTCTTACCCACAGCCTCTATTTTCTCTTCGTAAATCTTACTTATCATATCCGCTTGGGACCGCGTCCTATCCCTTATTTCCTTTATCTTTTCGCAGAGCTGTTCATCTTCAAAAAGGTTCTCCGGTTTGGTAATTATGTAATTTAGAAGCACTTCAAATAGGGCGTCATTTATAACAGTACCTTTTGGATACGTCTTTTTCTTTATTGTTATTTCCTTGTCTAAAGCCTTACCCAAAACCAAGCTCTTTACTAACTTGTTCCTGCCTTCCACTATAAGCTTCTTCTTCTTCTCAAGCTCTGCTTCCAGTTGCTCTCTTTCTTGCCTTTCCACATGCTCCGCCAAATAGTTTCTTCTTTCCCCTATTTTTCTTGCAAAGATTTTTACATCCACCACCACACCTTCCACACCTGGAGGGCATCTCAGGGAAGTGTCTTTAACGTCCCTTGACTTTTCTCCGAAGATAGCCTGCAAGAGTTTTTCCTCAGGCGTTAGCTGGCTCTCACCCTTTGGAGTAACTTTTCCAACTAGAATATCCCCTGGCTTTACGTATGTTCCGATCTTCACTATACCAAACTCATCCAAGTGAGCCAATGCCCTTTCTGGCACACCTGGAATAGAGCGAGTGATCTCTTCATAACCCAGCTTGGTTTCCCTAGCTTCTACTTCCAGCTCTTCTATGTGGATGGAAGTATAAACGTCCTCTCTTACCAAACGCTCTGAGATAACGATGGCATCCTCAAAGTTGTATCCTCTCCATGGCATGAAGGCTACAAGAACATCCTTCCCTAAAGCAAGTTCTCCTTTGTATGTGGATTGGCCATCGGCTAGCACATCTCCCTTCTTTACCGATTGACCCTTAACTACTAAGGGTCTTTGATTTATGCACGTGTTCTGGTTTGTTCTTTTAAACTTCTCAAGTTCGTATATGTCTATACCTATATCCGTTGGATCGTTTAGGTCAATTTCTTCTGGATATACCCTGACGACGATCCTCTTACTATCCACTTCCTCTACCAATCCGCTCCTTTTTGCAACCACAATAGCCCCACTATCCCGCGCCACAATTCTCTCCATACCGGTACCTACTAAGGGAGCTTGGGTGAATATCAGAGGCACTGCTTGTCTCTGCATGTTTGAACCCATAAGCGCTCTGTTTGCGTCGTCGTGTTCTAAGAAGGGTATTAAAGAAGCGGATACAGAAACTACTTGCCTTGGTGTTATGTCCATGTAATTAACCTGTTCTGGACGCACTATCTGGATGTCGTTTTTGTACCTTGCATACACCCTGTCAGTTTTAAGCTTGCCATCCTCTCCATAAGGTGTGTATTGGGCTATTACAAAATTCTCTTCTTCATAAGCGGCCAAGTATTCTACATCATCCTTAACTATACCATTCTCAACCTTTCTGTATGGTGTGACTATAAAACCGTATTCGTTAAGTTGAGCGTATACTGTAAGGGATGTGACCAAACCTATGTTTTGCCCCTCTGGTGTTTCTATGGGACAGATCCTACCGTAGTGGGATGGGTGCACGTCCCTTATTTCAAATTTTGCACTTTCCCTTGTAAGACCTCCCGGACCCATAGCAGAAAGTCTTCTTTTGTGAGTTGTAGCGGAGAGCGGATTGGTGTTGTCCAAGTATTGGGAGAGTGTGCCACCTTTCAAAAAGTCGTAAATCGCACCCGTCAAGTACCTTGGCTGGAGAAGATCCTGAGGTTTGAGGTTCGGGTCATCTGGACTCACTACTGTACACCTGTCTCTGAAGTACTTTTCCATACGGGCTATACCTATCCTGCATTGGTTCTCCAAAAGCTCCCCAACCGCACGAACTCTCCTATTGCCAAGATAGGCTATATCATCCTTCTTTTGCCTTCCGTACCTGAGGTCTATAAGATACTTGACCACATTTACAAGATCCAAAGCACTTAAAAACCTCGCCTCCCCTTCTGTATAGTCTTTAACCCTTACCTCACTCTTGGTTTTGAAAAGCTCTTTAAGAAGCTCTTCTGTAGCCAATCTTTCTGTTCCATCTTCTACCACTACCAGAGGAGGCAGAGAGCTCAACTTCTCTACATCTGCAGGTTTTAATACCTTTGGTACGTTGTGCACCTTTGCATTGAGCTTTACCCTACCCACCTTGGAAAGGTCGTATCTCGTTATATCCTTAAAGTACAGTTCAAAGTGATTCCTCGCCCTGTTTATAAGATGCTCCAATTCCATCACCATAGGTTCAACAGCCCTAAGCTTTTTGTATATATCCACCAGCGCAATGTCGGATAGCTTGAATTTAGAAGGTATCCTTATCTGGCTTCTTTTGTCGGGATCTTTTGGCGAACATTCAGAAATTAAAGTTTCCACTATGATCTTACCATAGGGACTCTTTACAGTGCTTTCTTTAGAAACCGCACAGACCTCTTCTACGCGTATTCTTTCATCTTTAAGCAGTCTTTCCAAAAGATTTGTATCTTCTATGTATCTTTCTTCTATAAACTCCTCCTCAGTTCCCTTTCCTTCCACTATTCCCTTGTATTTGAGTATGGCAAACAGGTAAAAACCTTCTAAATCCTCTGTTTTGTACTCTTCTCCTGTTTCCCAATCAAACAAGGCACCATTTCTGACAAAGAACTTTTTAGTTTCTGGATAGAAAGCTTTAAGTATGCTGTAAGCAGTTTCCAAACCGAAAGCTCTAAATGCATATGAACCACTTACTTTTTTCTTGTCCACTCTGAGGGTAAGCGTATCGGCCGTGCTAGAAAGCTCAAATTCTATCCTAGAACCCTTATCTGGAATTATGCTAGCCCTGTATATCATCCGCACTATGGTTGTTTCTTTCTGCCTCTCTTCCTTTTCTTCAAAGAAAACCCCAGGAGAACGTATCAGTTGATTGACCAATACTCTCTCACTTCCGTTTATCACGAAAGATCCGTGTTCCGTCATCATAGGAATTTCTCCGAAATACACCTTCTTTGGTTCGCTAACCCTTTCACCTTTTTTCGTCTTAGTTTTTAGTCTAACTAAAACTCTTAGGGGAGCAGAATAACTAAAACCTCTTATCTTGCAATCTTCCACAGTAAACTTTTCTTTATAGACAAGCTTTGAACCGCACTTGGGGCAGTCTACTCCGTATCCCCCAAGAAAGCTTGAATCCGAGTAAGCTTTGTAGCCACACTTATTACACTCCCAATCGCCAATTTCATATCCTAAGTATTCTATGGTAATCTTTTCATCTGGGTCTTTCATGGGAAAGGACGTTCTAAACAGGTACTCCAACCCTTTCAGTTCCCTGCTGTGAGGGGCTTTTTTGAACTGTATGAAAGATTCAAAAGACTCTTTGGGAACTGTAAGAAGGTGTGGAGGATTGATTAGCTCTTCTCTTTTACCAAAGAACTTTCTTGGAAGAGCGATGTTCTTCTTCATGCCTTTACCTCTACTAAATTTTTAGGGTTAAACTTAAAAGTATGCCATAGGATGGGGGAAAAAACAAAATACCCCCTTTACAGGTAGGGGGTACTAGCTTGCAAAAAAGCTTACTCTTACAAATAATCACTTTATCTCTACTTCTGCCCCTGCTTCCTGAAGCTTTTTGGCTATTTTTTCCGCTTCCTCCTTTGGAATTGCCTCCTTTACAGGTTTGGGAGCACCATCTACCAAGTCCTTTGCCTCTTTTAGACCCAAACCAGTTATCTCCCTCACGACCTTTATTACGTTTATCTTATTAGCACCAGGATTTTTGAGAATTACGGTAAATTCTGTCTTCTCTTCTGCTGCTGGAGCTGGACCTGCAGTAGCTCCTGCTGCCACTGGCGCAGCTGCCACCATAGCAGCTGCAGAAACGCCGAACTTCTCCTCCAGTTTTTTGACCAGCTCGGCAACTTCCAAAACTGTCATGTTGCCTATGGCCTCTACTATCTCTTCAATGCTAATAGTCGGCATGTTTATACCTCCTTATTGGGATTTTTTCTCTTCTATTGCTTTTAAAGTAAGAACTAACTTCTGGGGAATGCTCTTGAGTGCCATTATAAAGTTCATCAGAGGTGCTTGCAGTGTGCCCATAAGTTTGGATATGAGCACCTCCCTTGGGGGTAATTCCGCAAGAGCCTGTATATCCTGTGGTTTCAGAAACTTTCCGGACATAAACCCACCCTTTATGCTCGCTATGGGGTTTTCTTTGTTTAATTCCTTGGAAACCTCAAAGACCTTCTTTGCAACAACCACAGGATCACCATAAGCAAAAACCAAAGCGGTGGGACCTACTAACACCTCCCTGTGGTCCGCCACAGGAGTTTGCATAAATGCTCTGTAAAACAGTGTGTTTTTTCCTACCAAAAGCTCTGCGTTCATGCTTTTGAGCTCAGCTCTAAGTTTAGTAAGAGGCGAGGCATCTATGCCCGAATAGTTGAAGAATATTACCAGATTAGACCTACCTATCCTATCTTTGTAACCATCCACCAATTCTGCTTTTAATACCCACGCCTTTCTCATGCAACCGCCTCCTGCAACTTTCTAAGCGTTGTGCTTATGTCCACTTTCACACCTGGAGACATGGTCCCAGAAAGAGTTATACTTCTAATGTACTGGCCCTTGGCACCAGCAGGCTTTGCCTTTACAACCGCATCAATAGCAGCGTAAATATTTTCAATTAACTTTGCATCCTCAAAAGAAACCTTACCGACTGGCATGTGCACGTTGCCAGTTTTGTCTACCTTAAACTCCACTCTACCTTTTTTAGCCTCCTCTATAGCTTGTTTTACGTTTGTAGTAACGGTGCCAGTTTTCGGGTTTGGCATAAGACCCCTTGGTCCCAGTATTTTACCCAACTTTGCCACTTTGGGCATAATATCGGGAGTGGCTATGACAACATCGTAATCCACCCACTCTTCCTTTATTATCTTGTTTATCAGATCCTCTCCACCTACATAGTCTGCACCGGCTTCCTTTGCAAGTCTTTGCGTTTCACCTTCTGCCAAAACCAAAACTTTAAGCTCTCTACCTAAGCCGTTGGGAAGCACAACCGAGCCTCTTACCATCTGGTCTGCATACTTTGGATCTACTCCAAGCTTCATAGCAAGCTCAACAGTCTGGTCAAACTTTGGACCGCACTCAGCCTGCATCTTTTTCAACAATCCTACAGCCTCTTCTACAGAATAAAGCCTGTTTTTGTCGTATAGCTGAATACATTTGGCGTACCTTTTACCCCTCTTCATTACTCACTCCTTCCAACCTTCTATTTCTATACCCATGCTTTTTGCAGTGCCGGCTATGGTTCTCATGGCAGCATTCAAGTCGTTGGTGTTCATATCCTTCAGTTTGATTTTGGCAATCTCTTTTAGCTGATCCACTGTTATTTTACCTACCTTTTGCCTCTTTGGATCGCCAGAACCACTTTGGACTTTGGCTGCTTTCTTCAGCAAGTAGGATGCAGGGGGAGTTTTCATTACAAAGGTAAAGCTTCTGTCTTGATAGATGGTTATAACAACTGGCACCACGGTGCCTGGTTCAAATTCCTTGCTTGCTGCGTTGAACTGTTTGACAAATTCCATTATATTTACTCCGTGCTGACCGAGTGCTGGACCAACTGGTGGTGCAGGGGTAGCTTGCTGTGCAGGAAGCATAAGCTCCACTGTGGCAGTCACTTTCTTAGCCATTATTAGCCTCCATGAAGAATAAAAAATTATAACATATTTTCAAAGTTTTTCAACCTGAGAGAAGTCCAGCTCCACTGGAGTTAACCTTCCAAATATGCTTATTAACACAGTTATTTTTTCTCTCTCTGGATGCACCTCTTCTACAGTGCCAGTAAAATTCATAAAGGGTCCCTCTATAACCCTTACTTGATCTCCTTTTTCAAACAGGACTTTAACAGGCTTTACACCCTTCTTGACAAAGGCTATTATTCTTTCCACTTCCTTTTCGTCAAGAGAAGCTACTTTTCCACCCACCAAGACTGGTTTATACACGTGAGGTGTCTTTTCTATAGCCCTCAAGAGAGCATCATCTATATCAGCTTTCATAAGTAAATATCCGGGGAACATCTTAGATTCCAGAATAATTTTTGCTTCTGTTTTGTTTTCTTTGCAGACTATCTTCTGCCCTGGTTTTGAAATGGGGGGCGCTTCTACGCATAGGTCTCCCTCCACACTTTCCAAAACCCTAACCTCTCCGTTCTCTATCCTAAAGGTGGTCACACCCTTTTTCCCCAATACGCTGATGTCCCTGTTGTTTCCCCGCAAAGACAACCTATACTTTTCCTTTCCCATAGTCTTTATGACTACCTTTTCCTCTGCAGGAACGACTACTTCTTGAACCTTTTCAGAGAGACCTTCCAACTCAAGAACCTTTAGAAAATTTTCCTTAGCTGTTGCTTCTTTACCCGCTTCTACCTGTAAAGCATACCACTTAAACTCACCCATTACCTACCTCTCAATGAAAGCAAAAAATTGACCATATTTACAAAGGCTATATCTAAAATCCAAAGATAGAAGCCAATTATAAGAGAAAATATTATAACACTGATTGTGGCCTTAAAGGCCAAACTTCTGCTAGGCCAAGAAACCCTATTTAGCTCCTGCCTTACGCTCTTTAGGAAGTTTTTAATCTTTTCCATTCTTTTCTCCATGCGGGGCACGGAGGACTCGAACCCCCAACCGCGGGATTTGGAGTCCCGCGCTCTGCCAATTGAGCTAGTGCCCCTATTTTACCTCTCTGTGTATAGTGTGCTTTTTACACCACTTGCAGTACTTTCTTAGCTCCATCCTCTGGGGCTTTTTCTGCTTGTTTTTAGTGGTGGAGTAGTTCCTCCTCTTGCACTCCGTGCACGCCAAAACTATTATTTCTCTTACCGCAGCCATCCTTTACACCTCAATCAAGGATTTTTGTAACCACACCAGCACCCACAGTCCTTCCACCTTCCCTTATGGCAAACCTAAGTCCTTCCTCCATCGCTATGGGCTTTATTAGCTCAATCTCAAGCTCCACGTTGTCCCCAGGCATCACCATCTCCTGACCCTCTGGCAACTTCACCACTACCCCTGTCACGTCCGCTGTCCTAAAGTAAAACTGTGGCCTGTAATTCACAAAAAATGGACTGTGCCTCCCACCTTCTTCCTTCGTCAATACATACACCTGTGCCCTAAACCTCCTGTGCGGCGTCACACTACCTGGCTTTGCCAATACCTGCCCCCTCTCCACATCGTCTTTGCCTACACCCCTCAAAAGCACACCTATGTTGTCCCCAGGTAGTGCCTCGTCAAGGACCTTCCTAAACATCTCTATGGATGTGGCTACAGTCTTCAGTGGTTCTTCTCTGAGCCCTACTACCTCCACTTCCTCACCAGGCTTTAGTACTCCACGCTCTACCCTGCCTGTTACCACCGTTCCACGTCCAGATATGCTAAATACGTCTTCTATGGGCATCAAAAATGGTTTGTCTGATTCCCTTACAGGAGTTGGTATGTATTCGTCCATGGCGTTGAGCAGTTCCACTATGGCATTGCACCACTTGTCAGGTTTCCCTGCTTCTAACTCCTGCAATGTCCCTAAGGCAGAACCCCTTATGACCGGTACCTCATCTCCAGGAAATTCGTACTTATTCAAAAGTTCCCTCACTTCAAGCTCCACAAGGTCCAAAAGCTCTGGGTCATCCACCATGTCACACTTGTTCATGAACACCACTATGTAGGGGACATTGACCTGTCTTGCCAACAGCACGTGTTCTCTTGTCTGTGGCATTGGACCGTCTGCTGCAGAAACCACAAGGATAGCTCCGTCCATTTGGGCTGCGCCTGTTATCATGTTCTTGATGTAGTCTGCGTGTCCTGGGCAATCTACGTGTGCGTAATGTCTTTTTGCGGTTTCGTATTCCACGTGTGTTATGTTTATGGTTATACCTCTTTCTCTTTCTTCTGGTGCTTTGTCTATTTCTTCGTATTTCATACACCTTGCCTTACCGCCGGGCATAACACCCGCAGCCAATGCACATGTTATGGCAGAGGTTAGAGTAGATTTGCCATGGTCTACGTGCCCTATAGTTCCTACGTTGACGTGTTCCTTCTCTCTTACAAACTTCTCCTTTGCCATACCTTGCTACCTCCTGTATTTAAGCCCAGGACCGGACTTGAACCGGCGACCTCACCCTTACCAAGGGTGTGCTCTGCCCACTGAGCTACCTGGGCTATGTCTTTAAAGCGGGCGACGGGACTCGAACCCGCGACCTGCTGCTTGGAAGGCAGCTGCTCTACCACTGAGCTACGCCCGCTAAAGTGGAGGGGGCAGGATTCGAACCTGCGCAGGGCGGAGCCCGGGGGATTTACAGTCCCCTGCCTTTGACCACTCGGCCACCCCTCCTAAAGCTGGCGGTGGGACTTGAACCCACGACCGCGGGATTACAAATCCCGCGCTCTGCCCACTGAGCTACGCCAGCTGAAAATTATATCATAAATCATAACATAAAAATTTTCAAGACGAGGCTGTTTCAAATGCTTCCCACTACCCTTTTATGCCTTGTATAAAGTTGGCCTTCATCAAGTTCAGATTTTAGCCTTCATACATTTGATAGTCAATATAACTGTGTTTTTGAAACAGGCTTTTTCAAGACTGACTAACTCTCCTGTTATATAATCTTCATGAGGAGGTGTTTGATGAAAAAGTTGATACTTGTGTCCGTGCTTTTAAGCAGCTTGTCCTTTGCCCAGCAGAAATTCGCATGCATAGACCCTAATAGGATACTTCAAGAATCCCAGACTGCTAAAAAAGCGCAAGAAGGACTAAGGAATAAATTTCAATTCTATCAAAATCAGTTAGATGAGATGGGGAAAAAATTAGAGGAGCTGAAAAAACAGATAGAAAGTAAAGCCATAAGTCAGAAGATGAGGGAAGAAAAAATAAAAGAATATCAGAAGCTGGAAGCAGAAGCCATAGAATTACAGCAAAAAGCACAAAAGGAGCTTAATGAGCTGAGAATAAAAACAGAAGATGAACTTACAAAAAAAATAAAAGAAATATCCGAGGATATTTCAAAGAAAGCTAATTTTACTGGAGTTTTGGACTGTAGCGTGTTTGTTTATAGGTCTGCGGAAATAGACATAACGGATGAGGTTATAAAAAGGTTGGATGCAAAATGAGTCTAAACAGGGAGCTTTTGGATATACTCGCCTGTCCAAGGTGTAAGGGTGATCTCAAATACGATGAAAAGTTGGAAGTTTTGATTTGTCAAGCCTGCGGTCTATTTTACGAAATAATTGAAGGCATACCTATACTAACTCCCGACTCTGCAAAACCTCTTTCAGAGCTTGAAAAAGTTCATCCTCAGAAAGCACAACCTTAACCCCGCTGGGCTTCACCCTTTCACCGAAGTGTATATAATCAACAGGTTTTTTATATATCTTCTTGTAGTTTTCTACCATCTGATAGTCTGCAAGGCTATCTCCGATATAGATCGCGCTGTCCAATCGCATACCCTCAATACAAAAATGAAGAGCATAGGGATTTGGCTTTCTCAGATTGGGATCTTCTATAGTATCATCATCCACTACAAAGTCAAAAAATTCCCAAAGCCCAAACCTGTCAAAGGCACTTTTTAAGTCCTCCTTTGGTCTTCCCGTAAGTATGCCAAGAGGGATGTTATATTGTTTTAATTTTCTAAAAAACTCTCTGCTCAAGATTAGTCTTTCCAAGTTTTTAAGTTTTTCGTATTCCTTGTTAAATTCTTTTATGATTTCTTCTAAGGAAGCGTATTTATTGAAGGTTTTTATGACTTCCAAAGTAGCCAAATAGTCGTTGTTTATACCATTTTTGAATTTTATTTCTCTAACCTTTTCTATGTCTAAGCTAATCCCTATGAATTTTTCTGCAGTATTTTTTATAGCGTAATGGTAAGAAAGACTCACATCTATTATCACACCATCCACGTCAAAGATTAACCCTTTCCTCATCCTCGGTTTTGCCGTCCCATTTTTCCTCAGTCTATCTTATCCGATGTTAGCCCTTATCTCCGAACTGTAGATGTTAAATTATAATGCGAAGCGGCAGGTTAAGATGCCATAGTATTACTGGGCAAAGCTTTGGAAAGTAAAAACTTTGCGAACTTATTTGCTAAAAAGGTTGTTTTACTGTCCTCCGGGAAAACTATGTAATACCATCTCCTTGCATTAAATCCTCTTATTTTTACCTCAACTATGTTGCCTTCCTGTAAATCTTTCTCTAATATCCCCCTTGAAAGAAAACTACATCCGTGACCATTCTTGACCATACTGAGAATAGACCTTCCGCAGTTTATCTCAATCTTTATTTTCAATCTTTCAAAAATTACTCCCAATCTTTCCAACTCCTCCTTTACCACCCTTCTGGTACCCGAACTGACTTCTCTAAATATCAATTCAGCTGAGTATAAATCTTCTGGGTTTATTTCTCCTAACTCAGCGAATGGATGCGAAGGATGGGTAAAGAATACAATCTCATCGTAGAACCAACGAACGGCTCTAAATTTTTCAGATGGTTCTCTCTCAATCAGTCCAATGTTTAAAACACCAGAAGAAAGCCCTTCCTCTATCTGTTGAGAATTTTCCACAAAAGCCTTTATGGATATACCTGGCATCTGAGAGTGGAACTCAACCAACAGCTCTGGGACCTTGTATTCACTCAGCGTGGTGCTTATCCCAACAAACAGGGTGTCCTTAAAATCCTTCTTTATCTTTGCCATTTCCTCCATAAGGCTTTCATAATCTTTTAAAAGGGACTTTGCCAAAGCGTAAATACGCTTTCCTTCCTCTGTTAAAACTATTCGTCCACTCTGTCTCTGAAATAGTTTGGCACCAACCATTTTTTCCAAAGCCTTTATTTGCTGTGTAACGGCAGGCTGTGTAATGTACAAAATTTCAGAGGCTTTTGAAAAACTACCTAAATCGGCAACTGCCACAAAGGTCTTTAACTTTGTGATGTCAATCATTAGTTTTAATATAATACAAAATTATGTTGAGTTAAGTATGACTTATTTTAAGAAACTCTTTGACCAATCTTTCTATGTTATCTCTAATGCTTCTCAATTTAGCTAAATCTGATTGATCCTTCACCTCTTCTAAGACCCAGTGTTCCCTTCTTTTGTGGTTTATGTAATAGGGGCATCTATCCCGTGCTTCTGGAGACAAAGTTATAAGTATGTCTATCCTATCGTATGGTAGAGATTCACATCCGACTGGGTGGATACCCTCTACAGGATAGCCCTTCTCGGTCAGTACCTTTATTACATTTTCTGGTAAGTTTTTTTCTGGTTCAATTCCTGCAGAGTAAACTTCTACGTTCAACAGTAGCATCTTGGCTAATTTTGTAAATATGGATTTTGCCATCGCAGCCCTTACTTTTCCTCTTGTAGATACAAAGCATACCTTCATTGTTATAATTTTAAAGTTATGTTGGAGTTGTTAACTGAAAAGTTTAGTAAAGCTCTTTCAAAACTAGAAAAAAACAAAAAATTAAGCGAAAAACAGATAAATGACTTTTTGAGGGAAATAAGGACGGCGCTTTTGGAAGGCGATGCAGATTATGAAGTGGTAAAAGCTTTTTTGAAAAGGGTCAGGGAAGAGGCTCTGAAAGAGGATTTAAGCAAAAAACTCTCACCTTATGAACATTTGCTGATGACGGTTTACGAGGAGTTAGTAAAAATATTGGGTGGGAGTAAAGCAGACCTAAAAAAGGGAGTAGTTTTGTTTGTTGGACTTCAGGGTACGGGCAAAACTACCACCATAGGAAAGTTAGCCAAGTATTTAAAGGAACAAGGAAACAAAGTGGCGGTGTCTTCTACGGACGTGAGAAGACCAGCGGCTATGCTACAGCTTCAAAGATTAGCAGAGAAAATAGATGTCCCATACTATAAATTTGAAGAAGGATTGAGCGCCATTGAGATAGCTAAGCTTGCTTCCTCTAAAGCAAAATCTGAAAGAGTGGATTACTTACTCTTGGATACCGCTGGAAGATTACATATAGACGACGAGCTTATGGAAGAGCTGAAATCCATAAAGGAAGTTATCTCTCCTTCCGAGGTTCTTTATGTGGCAGATGCAATGCAAGGGCAAGAAGCTTTGAGGGTAGCAAAGGTATTTCACGAAAAAGTGGGGCTCACCGGGGCAATCCTTACAAAGATGGACGGAGATGCCCGTGGCGGTGTAGCCTTTTCTATAAGGGAAGCTTTGGGCATTTCCATAAAGTTTGTAGGAACAGGAGAAAAGCTTGAGGACATAGAACCTTTCTATCCAGATAGAGTTGCTCAGAGAATATTGGGCCTTGGAGATGTGCAAAGTCTTTTGGAAAAAGCTCAAAAAGCCATACCAGAAGACGAAGCACAAGTTATGGCTACAAAGGTTTTAACCGGAGAGTTTGATTTGGAAGACATGCTAAAGCAATTTGAGTTTATAGAAAAGATGGGACCCATAGACAAGTTGCTAAGCATGGTGCCCGGATTGTCTGCTTATGTAAAGTATATTAAAATAGACGAAAAGTTAATAAAGAAAAAGAAGGCAATTATCCAGTCTATGACTAAAGAAGAAAGAAGAAATCCCAAGATAATAAACATGAGCAGAAAAATCAGAATAGCAAAGGGGAGCGGCACGTCAATATCTGATGTGAATAAACTACTTAAAGAGTATGAACAAATGAAAAAATTTATAAGAAGTATGAAAAATGCTAAAGGTCCTCTTGGTATTCCAAGACCACCTTTTAGGTTTTAAGCATATTCTAAAAAACTTACATTAGGAAACTTTTAAAACTTGCGGGCTTTGGTGTGGCTTACGCTACCCTTCACAAAGGCTTTTCTTTTGCAGGTGCTGAAAGACCTGTGGAAACGCCTCTCTTTGCCCTCAGAGGAGATGGTTTTGTGGTAGCTATCGATACTAAATAGCAAGAATATCCACTGGTGGGAAAGGTGGGACACTGGGTTCAATTAGTAAAAACGGTAAATTTCTTTTTGTGGCAAACAACGCACCAGACCAAAGGACTGTAAGCGTGATAGATACTGTAAATCTAAGGAAGGTTAAAGATATTGAAACTGGTTCAAGGCCTAAGCCTGTAATTTCTCCTAATGGGAGGCTCCTTAGAGTCCACAGACCCTGCACGCATAGAAGGACATCACGGAAACTTTACCAAAACGGAGAACTTGTGAAGGTGATAAACTCTAGGGCGTATACCGGGTAAAGGAAGTAGTCAATTGCCTTGAGAGTCCATTGCCCCTTGGTTTAAACTACAGCTTTGGTTATATAACATATGCTTTCCGTTGGAGGAGTTTGACGCAAGGGAAGGTATTGCATACATTGAAGGTATAGCTATGGATGAGCTGGATGTGGCGGAAAGGTTAAGGTTTAGAAACCATAGCGAAGTGGATGATTTGCTCAAGGTGTGTATAAACTCCGAAAAAGACAGAATTTTGTTTTGGAAGGTGCCAAGTGGAGTGGTTAGCTATATACTCAGCAAACTTCCAAAATACAAGAAGGTTTATCATCTGAGCAATCATTACTTACTTCCGAATGCTTACCTTTCAATAAGGTTAGACACTCCAGAGAAGGAAAATTTTATTTTATCCTACTATAATAATACGAAGATATGAAACTCTTAACGCACTTTATCTTGATCCTTCTTCTCTTAGTTCTGGATTTCAAGGCTTCAGAGCATCATCACGAAGACCATCAATATCATCACGACTGTGAGCTCTGTATAGTCCAACACCAACAACAGTACACGAGCGATGTAAATTTAGAATTAATTTTCAATTTCCCCACACTTTCCTTAGATAACCCAAAAGCACCGCAAGTTTTGCCCTCGTCCTCATACAAAAAGCACACACTAACCAGAGCACCACCAACAGAATAAGTCCTCCTAACCACACCACTTTTTAAACACAAAAAACTTCAGGAGGTGAAAGGATGAAGGTTTTGTATATATTTAGCACGCCCAACAGTGCTTCTTACATTTTGGGAAGGATGATCCTTCCCCAACTTGAACACGATGCCCACCCAGTTGAGGTGGTGGGTATGTTCTTCTTTCAGGATAACACTTACGTGCTCGTTAGGGGTAACCCGATAGGAGAAAGGCTTTCTAAGCTTTTGAAGGACGGAAAGGTTGGTTTTTTGATGGGTTGCGACCAGTGTTGTTATGAGAGAAACATAGCGGACAAGCTTGTGGAAGGTGCCACTCTTGGGTGCTTTCCTATGCTTTACGGTAAAGCCCAGCAATTGGGCGCAGAGCAAGTAATAACACTTTAAAGGGAGGTAGTGTCATGAAGAAATTAGCTCTTTCTCTTGCTATATTTAGCTTTTCCTTTGCTCAGGAAAGCTTAGAAGACTTAAAGCGCCAGCTTGAAGAACAAAGAAGGCTCATAAGAGAGCTGGAGAAGAAAATTGAAGCCCTTGAGAAGGTTCAGAAGGTTGAAGCAAGACAAGAAGAGAAAAAGGAAGAAAAGCCAACGCCAGCGGACAGAACCCTTCAACTTAGAAGCAAGTATGAAGAAAGGCTAAAAGCCTTTCAAATCTCTCCCTTCAGACAAACTGCCTTTTTGCCAGACATCTCCTTGATAGTGGATACATCCGTTGTGGGAAGGAACAGAAAAGACAAAGAACTTAAAGAGCTTAAAATTCCAGGCCTGTATCACAAGCACGAACATGACAAACATGGACACGGCGCACCAAACGAAAAAAGAGGCTTTAACCTAAACTATGCAGAGCTTTTCTTTTACTCACCTGTGGATCCATACTTTGACCTTTACGCCACCATTCCTTTCTCCGAGCACGGCGCGGAAGTGGAAGAGGCTTATGCGGTAACAAGGGGCCTTCCCGGTGGTTTTCAACTAAAAGTAGGTAAATTTAGAAGCTCCTTTGGAAGGCTGAACTCTCAGCACCCACACGCCTGGGACTTTGCAACCCAGCCCTTAGTCTATAAAGTCTTCTTTGGAGATGACGGACTTACAGAAAAAGGTATTCAGCTAAACTGGCTTGCTCCTACACCTTTCTACCTACTGTTTGGTGCGGAAGTCCTTCAAGGAGAGAACGAGCAAAGCTTTGGAACAGAAGGGTTTAGAATAGGTTCAGTAGAAGTCCCAGAGACAAGGAAACCAAACTTATACGTAGGTTTTGTAAAAACGTCCTTTGACGTAGGAAATCTTTCAGTTCTAACTGGACTATCTTACGGCGCTGGACACACCAGAATACATCACACACACGATAACAAAGAGCATGCCTTTGCGGGAAAGACCAAGCTCTATGGCTTTGACCTTACCGCAAGGTATAACATAGACTCTACGAGGTATGTGTCCTTCCAAGGGGAGTATATCTATAGAGATAGCGAAGGTAAATATTTTGAATACGACGGCAACATGTTAACCACTGAAGAAACTAAAAAGAAACAAGGAGGCTT